>OGDF01005498.1_pt1 | contig 13407 bp, 10 predicted proteins | sample 1570141 | NCBI WGS metagenome assembly OGDF01 (sample SAMEA4370581, study PRJEB24528) | human gut metagenome | reverse complement strand
TTCTGTTAAAAGAGGACGGCAGCTTTGAAGTCATCCGCCGCGCAGAAACCCCGAAGGACTACTTCGCTACACTGGATGGAACACCGGAGTATGAGAAGATGTTTGGAAATAAATAAGAAATAACAACAGTAAAACCCCTTTCAAAAAGAACCATGCGGCAGATGGCCGGTTCTTCGAAAGGGGTTTTCTTTCTTTCAAAAGCTGTTTTTTTGAAGGGAAGACAATAAAAAAGATCTGCATCAACGTTCGTTTTTGCAGATCTTTTTTAGCTATGCCGCTGGCCGGACTCGAACCGGCACGGTTATTCACCGCTTGATTTTGAGTCAAGTGCGTCTACCAATTCCGCCACAGCGGCAGTGTTCGTAATCAGAACAAGATATATTTTACCATAAAAACAAGAAGGACGCAAGAGAAAAAAATGGAATAATTATCATAAAAACTTTCTAAAAAAGATTGACGAAAGGAAAAAATAGAAGTATAGTGTAGATAGTTTAGTACCATACTAAATTTTACATCATAAGTTCAAATAACGATTTATCGAAAACGCCATCGTTAGATGGTCCACAGTGTGTGGAACGAAAACTGTTGTCTTCATAGACAGCAGTTTTTTTGTTGTCTAAAATTAGAAATGAAACATGGTTATGATTCAGTACTGTGAGAACAGCAAGAACCAGGAAGTAGAATTGTTGAAAATAGGAAAGAAAAGATGTAAAAAATCAAAATATATGGTAAAATTAGATAAAATGTAGAAAATGGAGGAAAGAACAGATGAAAGGGGAATATTATCTCGGACTTGATATGGGAAGCAGTTCGGTTGGATGGGCTGTGACAAATGAGAAGTACGAAATTTTGCGCGCACATGGAAAAACACTTTGGGGTGTACGGCTATTTGACAGTGCACAGACTGCAGAAGAGAGAAGAGGGTTTCGGACAGCAAAACGAAGATTGGATCGTCGTAATTGGAGAATAGAATTGCTGCAGAAAATTTTTGCGGAAGAAGTAGAAAAGATAGATGATGGATTTTTTCGCAGAATGAAAGAGAGTCGTTACTGGCCAGAGGATAAGCGTGACAGGCAGGGAAAGTGTCCGGAACTTCCCTATGCATTGTTTGCGGATGATGATTACACAGACAAAGAATATCATAAACAGTTTCCAACCATCTATCATCTGAGAAAATGGTTAATGGAAACTGACGAAACGCCTGATATTCGCCTGATATATCTTGCTCTGCATCATATGATGAAACACAGAGGCCATTTTCTATTAAACGGAAATATCGAACAGGTAAGAGAATTTCAGACAACATTTGAACAGTTCCTTGAAGCAGTGCGGGCAGAAGAACTTGGCTTTTCTTCCGAGATTGGAGTGGAAAGAAGCAAGGAAATAGAGGCAATTTTAAAAGACCGAACATTGACCAAATCTGCGAAAAAGACAAAAGCAGTAAAAGCAATGCGGGCAGAAACATCCTGTGAAAAAGAGTGGCTGGGATTGATTACCGGTGGAACAGCAAAACTGGGAAATCTGTTTGGGGAAAAACAGATGGATACACTGGAACGGCCAAAACTTTGCTTCGCAGATGCAGGTTATGAAGAATACGCTGGAGAGATCGAAGCAGAGCTGGGAGAAAAATATGTATTAATTGAACACGCAAAAGCAGTGTACGATTGGGCTGTTCTGGCTGATATTTTGCAGAACTATTCTTCTCTTTCAGAGGCAAAAGTGGCACTTTATGAAAAGCATAAAAAAGATCTGAAAGATCTGAAAAAGCTGGTCAGAGAGAATCTTTCAAGGGAAGAATATCAGAGACTGTTTGCAAAAAAGGATGAAAAAGCTAATTATTATGCGTATATCAAGGCACCAAAACAATGTAGTCAGGAAGACTTTTACGGTTATCTGAAAAAGAATATTCTGGGCAAGATATCAGATGTGACGAAAGCATCCTGCATGCAGAAGGAAATGGAAATGGGAACGTTTCTTCCGAAACAGACTGTAAAAGACAACAGTGTCATTCCATATCAGATTCATTTATATGAATTAAATGCAATCCTGAAAAATCTGGAAGATAAAGTTCCGCTACTGAAAGAGAATGGAGAGAAGATTCAAAAGATTTTCACATTCCGCATTCCGTACTACGTAGGACCCTTAAACGGAATTCGAAAAAAAGGGGAGAAGAGTAACTGGGCGGTACGAAAAGAAGGCAAAATATATCCATGGAACTTCGATGAGATGGTAGATTTGGAAGCAAGTGCAGAGCAGTTTATTCGAAGAATGACGAATAAATGTACTTATCTGCCAAGTGAAGATGTTTTACCAAAGTATTCTCTGCTGTACAGCAAATACGAAGTTTTAAATGAATTAAATAATCTGCGTTTGGATGGAGAAAAGATATCTGTAGAGCAGAAACAGAAAATATATGAAGAAGTATTCCAGAAAAGCAGAAAGGTTACACAGAAAAAACTGAAAAACTATTTAGTGAAAGAAGGAATTACCGGAAAAGAAGTTGAAATTACCGGAATTGATGGTGATTTCAAGAGTTCTCTTACGGCATACCATGACTTTAAAGAGAAATTAACAAATCTGTCACTGAACCAGGCGGAAAAAGAATGCATCATCCTGAACGTAACGCTGTTTGGAGATGATAAAGCGATACTGAAACAGAGATTAAAGAAACTGTTTCCGGAGTTGACAGAAAAACAAAGAGACAGCATAAGTAAACTGCCGTATCGTGGTTGGGGAAGACTCTCAAAAGTGTTTTTGGAAGAGATGGAAGCACCGGCACCGGAAACGGGAGAGGCATGGTCTATTATTCGGGCTTTGTGGGAGACGAATGACAATCTGATGCAACTGCTTAGCGAAAAATATTTGTTTGCATCGGCAATCGAAGAAAAGAATGGAAACGAACAGAAAAAACGGGATATTTCGTATGAATTAGTCGAGGAGCTTTACGTATCACCGGCAGTGAAGCGGCAGATTTGGCAGAGCCTTTTGATTGTAAAGGAAATCTGTAAAGTGATGGGAAACCCACCGAAACGTGTTTTTATAGAAATGGCAAGAGAAAAAACCGATCAGGGAAGAACCTCTTCAAGAAAAAAGAAACTGCTGGAACTTTATAAAAAATGTAAAGCGGAAGAAAAAGACTGGATAGATGAGATTGAAAAGCGTTCCGATGCGGAAATGAGAAGAGACAAGCTGTATTTGTATTATACGCAAAAAGGAAAATGCATGTATTCCGGTGAAACAATTGAACTGGAGGAATTGTGGGATAATCAGAAGTATGACATTGATCATATTTTTCCACAGTCCAAAGTGATGGATGATAGCCTGGATAACCGGGTACTTGTAAAGAAAAAGTGTAATCAGATGAAAGAGGATAAATATCCGATCGATGAAACAGTTCGGAAAAAAATGCAGCCATTCTGGAAATCTTTAGTGGATGCCGGATTGATCAGTGAAGAAAAATATAAACGGCTGATCAGAGGAAATGGATTTGAACCGTCTGAATTGGCTGGATTTATTTCCAGGCAGCTGGTGGAAACTCGTCAGAGTACAAAAGCGGCAGCAAGTATTCTGCAGCAGGTGATCCCGGATACACAGATTGTTTATGTAAAAGCGCCAACCGTTTCAAAGTTCCGTAAGGATTTTAAATTTCTGAAGGTACGGGAGATGAATGATTATCATCATGCGAAGGATGCTTATTTGAATATTGTCGTTGGCAACGCATATTTTGTAAAATTCACATCAAATCCGATTCACTTCATTAAGGAAAATCCGGGAAGAAGTTATAATCTGAAGAAGATGTTTGAACAGGAAAGAATTGAACGAAACGGAGAAATTGCCTGGGAAGGCGGGAACGGAACCATTGTGACAGTCCGAAAGTTTATGGAAAAGAACAACATTCTTGTGACGCGAAGATCGTATGAGGCAACAGGTGCATTGTTTGACCAGCAGATTGTCAAAAAAGGAAAAGGTCAGGTTCCGATCAAGAGCAGTGATGAACGGCTTTGTGATATACAGAAGTATGGAGGATATAACAAAGAGGCGGGAGCTTACTTTGTACTGGCAGAATCGGAGGGCAAAAAGGGAAAGAAAATACGAACAATCGAGTATGTGCCGATTCGTCTGAAAAAGGAAATTCAGAAGTCAGAAGAAAATATAATTCGGTATCTGGAAGAGGAAAGACAGTTAAAGAATCCGCGAGTGCTGGTGCCGGAAATCAAAATAGATACTCTGTTTTGTGTGGACGGATTTTATATGTGGGTTTCCGGAAGATCAGGGGATCAGCTATTGATGCAAGGTGCAAATCAGCTGGTACTTTCCCAGGAAGAAACAGAAATACTGAAAAAAATAGTACAGTACGTGGAACGTAAAAAACAGAATAAAGAACTGAAAATTTACGATTCCGACCATTTAGAAGAAAAGAAGGTGGTGATGCTGTATGAAACCTTTTTAAATAAATTAACAAATACGGTATATGCAAAAAAACTTGGAGCACAGGCAAAGACATTAACGGAAAAAAGAGAAAAATTTAAAGAATTATGCATAGAAGAAAAGTGTATCGTTTTGTATGAAGTTTTACATTTTTTCCAGTGCCAGAGTGCTGCCGCTGATTTGAAATTAATTGGAGGATCTGGAAGAGCAGGAATTTTGTGTCTCAACAAAAATATAACCGATTGCAGTCGAATCGAAATGATTCATCAATCGCCAACCGGTATCTACGAGCAGACAGTAGACCTGAATGCATTATGAGCTGGCGGATTGTGGTTATTTCCAAACGGGCAAAGCTGGACTATCAGCTTGGTTACCTTGTGGTGCGAAATGAGGAAGTAACAAAAATACATTTAAGTGAAATATCAACCATTCTGATTGAGTCAACAGCAGCAACAGTCACAACAAGTCTGCTGGCAGAGCTGACAAAAAAGAAAATAAAAGTGATTTTTTGCGATGAAAAGAGAAATCCATCGTCGGAACTGGTTGGGTATTACGGAAGTCATGATACCAGCAATAAAATCAGAAAGCAGATTCAGTGGAGCCGGCACAGTAAAGAAGCGATCTGGACAGAAATTGTGACGGAAAAAATACGAAAACAGAAGGAACTGTTAAAAAATATGGGAAAGGAAGAAGCGGGTCTGTTAGAATCATATTTACAGGAGATTGGCTGGAACGATGAGACAAACCGGGAAGGGCATGCGGCAAAGGTATATTTTAATGCATTGTTCGGTATGACATTTACCAGAACTGCGGATTGTCCGGAAAATGCAGCGCTGAATTACGGATATAGCATTTTGTTGTCTGCGTTTGCGAGAGAAATTGTAGCGAGCGGTTATATTACACAGCTCGGACTCTTTCATGATAATATGTTTAATCAGTTTAATCTGGCGTCCGATTTGATGGAACCGTTCCGTGTTCTGATTGACCGGGAAGTAATCCAAATGCAGAGGAAAGAATTTACGCATGAGGAAAAAATACAGTTGGTCAATGTATTAAACAACGAAGTCATGATAGACGGGAAAACACAGTATGTGAATAATGCCATAAAAATTTACTGTAAAAGTGTATTTGATGCCTTAAATGAGAATGACAGTGCATTGATCCGGTTTTATGGCCTATGAGTTATCGTTTTATGAGAGTATTGGTACTGTTTGATCTTCCGGTGCTGACGGGCGATCAGAGAAGAGAATATGCGAGATTTCGAAAGTTTTTATTGAAAAGCGGATTCCTGATGCTCCAGGAATCCGTATACTGTAAGCTTGCGTTAAATACAACTGTAGTGAATGGAATCGTGGATCAGATTCATAAAAATAAGCCGGAAGAAGGTCTGATACAGCTTTTAACGGTGACTGAGAAGCAGTATGCGAAAATGGATCTGATTGTTGGGAACGTAAAGAGTGAAGTGTTGAATACGGATGAAAGGCTGGTGATTTTATGAAACTGGTACATGTGGACTTGGAAAAACCTATTGCGATTCATCGGAACTGTCCCACGGAATGGATTATAGAATCACCGGAGCTGTTTTTAAAATATGTGGAGCAGCTGCAAAAACAAAATCAGGGAGAGAAGGGAAATTTCGTACTTTCTAAAGCTGACACAGAGCTGAATATGAAAAGAGATGTGGAATTGGTATTAACGCCCTTTTCTCTTGATTTTGCGGATCACAGAATACAAAAACGGTTATTTACAGAGCTGGTCAAAAGTGCGCAAAATGAAGAAATGTTTCTGGAAACGCAGAGAATTATTGCGGAACTGAAGAAATACATCTATCAATTGGAAGCTGTCAGTGGGTACGAATTGGAACAAAATGAGGAAATCGATTTGAGCGCACTCCTAAAATTGATGGGAGTTCAGACAGAAACCGAAAAAGAGATGGGGCTTCTGGAAAAATTAACGCAATATATCAAAGTTATGGCCGAACTTCTCCAAAAAGAACTGGTGATTTTGGTCAATATTCGATCCTATCTGAACGAAACACAAATAAACAAACTCTCCCAAATGGCATGCTACTATGAAATATCCTTGCTTTTCATAGAAAATATACAAAGGGACTTTTCGAATCAGAGAGAATATTATATAATTGACAAAGATGGATGTGATGTCTATTAATATCCATCGGATGTTTGAGTACCTGTTTTGTGCAGATGAAAGCAGTTCATTTTTAAATTTGAGGTTTGAGAATGATGTAAAAATGTATGGTACTCAAACTACACTACAGCACGCTTTGAATCGGAAGTCGTTTGAGAATGATGTAAAAATGTATGGTACTCAAACTGATAGATTGCCATACCTAATACCTCCATGGTTTGAGAATGATGTAAAAATGTATGGTACTCAAACAGGTTCTAATATTATTCCACTTGCAGGAAAGTTTGAGAATGATGTAAAAATGTATGGTACTCAAACTGAGGACGATTTCTATTCTGCAGGCATGAAGTTTGAGAATGATGTAAAAATGTATGGTACTCAAACATCAGGAACAAACGTGAAAGTCGAAAACCAGTTTGAGAATGATGTAAAAATGTATGGTACTCAAACTACTGTATATGGTGCGAATGATGGTTTTAAGTTTGAGAATGATGTAAAAATGTATGGTACTCAAACCTGAAAACGTCATATGACGGCGTAAAAGACGTTTGAGAATGATGTAAAAATGTATGGTACTCAAACACGATTTGAGCGCGTAAATGACAGCTTCTAGTTTGAGAATGATGTAAAAATGTATGGTACTCAAACCGCTCGCTGCTCACTATCCATCACCGCCTGTTTGAGAATGATGTAAAAATGTATGGTACTCAAACTTTCCACCTCCCCTAAATCTGTAAGTAATGGTTTGAGAATGATGTAAAAATGTATAGTACTCAAACATTTTCAGGGCAAATTCTGCTAAATCGTACGTTTGAGAATGATGTAAAATTTATTTTTGTGAACAACAAGAATAGATAATTCAAAATGAAATATTCAGAAGACAGTATGAAATCGACTTAATTGTCTTTTTCTTGCTGTCTTTTTCCTTGTCTCAAAGCGCCGCACCATGTATAATAAAACCACAAGAATTTCATTTCATAGTTTTTACAGGAGGAACCTGAATCATGATCCTTGCAATAGACATCGGCAACACGAACATCGTCCTTGGGTGTGTGGAAGGGAAAAAAACATACTTTATCGAAAGACTCTCCACGGACAAGGCAAAAACAGAGCTGGAATACGCAGTCAGCCTGAAAAATGTACTGGAACTGTATGAGATTCCGGTGGAGCAGATCGAAGGAGGTATCATCTCTTCCGTTGTTCCGCAGGTGACAGAGCTCTGCCGGAGTGCGGCAGAAAAAGTGATTAAAAAGCCGGTCAAAGTTGTCGGCCCCGGTGTGAAGACCGGACTTAATATCAAACTGGACGACCCCGCAACGGCAGGAAGCGATCTTGTTGTTGTAGCAGTAGCAGCGCTGAATGAATACACATGTCCGCAGATTGTTATCGATATGGGAACTGCCACGACGATGAGTGTACTTGATCAGAAAGGAAGCTTCATCGGAGGCGTGATTCTTCCGGGACTTCGTACTTCGCTGGATGCTCTCGTATCAAATGCCGCGCAGCTTAGCCAGACCAGTCTGACAGCACCGAAAAAAGTCATTGGCAAAAATACGCTGGACTGTATGAAAGGCGGTATGATTTATGGAAACGCTGCCAGCATCGACGGCATGATCGAACGGATGGAAGAAGAACTTGGCTGCAAATGCACGATTGTGGCTACCGGAGGTCTGGCGAAAGCTGTGATTCCGCACTGCAGACATGACATCATCATCGATGAGAATCTGCTCCTGAAAGGTCTTCAGATCATCTACGAGAAAAACAGGTAGGGAAACCGTTTGTTGACAAAGTTTGCGAATTGTTATAACATATGTATAACAAAACGATACGAGAAAGCAGGGTGTAACTATGTATTATGAGACAATACAGATCGATTTCAACAGCGATGAAGCGATCTATATCCAGCTGAGAAATCAGATTATTCTGGGTATTGCCACTTCCAGAATTCAGGAAGGAGATACTCTACCTTCGGTAAGACAGCTCGCAGACAATATCGGAATCAACATGCATACCGTAAATAAGGCCTACAGCGTACTCCGGCAGGAGGGGCTTCTTTCGATTGACCGAAGAAAAGGAGCCGTTATCTCTATCGATGCGGATAAACTGTATGCCATGCAGGAACTGCGCGAAGATCTGCAGGTGATTCTTGCAAAAGCCGTCTGCAAAAATATATCAAAAGAAGAAGTACATCAGCTTGTAGATGAAATTTACAGCAACTACGCAGACGAGTAAATAAGGAGACAATATTATTATGAGAGAAGGATATACCAGTCAGGCAAAAAAAGCACTGGCATATGCGGTTAGGACAGCTGAAAAATGTGGACATAATTACGTAGGAACCGAACACCTTCTGATCGGACTTCTGAACGTGGAGGATGGCACAGCAGGCATGGTGCTTTCTGAGTTTCACGTAGATGCCGGACAGCTTACCGAACTGATTGACCGTCTGATTGCACCAGGCGGAAACACCGTGACCGAATCCCGACCGGACTATACTCCGCGGGTACGCAGAGTGCTTGAAAATGCAGAAGCGGAAGCAGCGCGTTTTAAGAGCAGAGCTGTGGGAACTGAGCATCTGCTGATTGCAATCTTAAAAGAAAGTGACTGTGTTGCTACCCGTTTGCTTTTTACCATGGGGATCAACATTCAGAAACTATATGGAGCAATCCTTACTGCCATGGGCGAGGCACCGCTGCAGGGCGGTGCAAGCGGAAATGCAAATACCGGCCGCGGACCGCAGACAAGAGGTGGAGCGCAGACCAGCGAAACGCCGGCACTGGACCAGTACAGCCGGGATCTGACGGAGCTTGCGCGCGAAGGAAAACTCGATCCGGTTGTCGGCCGTGGGCAGGAAATTGAGCGTGTCATTCAGATCTTAAGTCGCCGGACAAAAAACAACCCGTGTCTGATCGGAGAGCCGGGTGTCGGAAAAACGGCGATTGCGGAAGGTCTGGCGCAGCGGATTGCCCTTGGCATTGTGCCGGAAACGATCCGCGATAAGCGAGTTGTTGTCCTTGACCTTTCCGGAATGGTAGCCGGAAGCAAATACCGCGGTGAGTTCGAAGAGCGTATCAAACGTGTCGTCAAGGAAGTGACGGACAATGAAAATATTCTGCTGTTCATCGACGAGCTCCACACCATCATCGGAGCCGGAGGTGCAGAGGGCGCACTCGATGCATCCAACATCTTAAAACCGTCCCTCTCCCGTGGAGAAATTCAGCTCATCGGTGCAACAACACTGGAAGAATACCGTAAATACATCGAAAAAGATGCCGCATTGGAGCGCCGTTTCCAGCCGGTCAAAGTAGAAGAACCGACGGAAAGCGAAGCACTTGATATCTTAAAAGGCCTGCGCCCATACTACGAACGCCACCACGGCGTGGAAATCACCGATGAAGCACTGGAAGCAGCCGTAAAAATGAGCGTCCGCTACATCAACGACCGTTTCCTGCCGGATAAAGCCATCGATCTGATCGATGAGGCATCCGCAGGCGTACAGCTCGCCGGCTACCAGGTGCCGGACAACATGGCAAAAGAGGAGCAGACACTGTTCGAAGTACAGAAAGAAAAAGAATCCGCGATCAGTGCCGGCGATTTTGAGCAGGCAAAAGAACTGCAGGCGCGCCAGCAGGAGCTCGAAAAAGATCTGGAGCAGATCCGAAAACGCTTTGAACGCCGTTGCAAAAACAAAAAACTGCAGGTAACAGAAGAAGAAATCGCAAAAACCGTATCCACCTGGACGAAAATTCCGGTACAGCGTCTCGCGGAAGGAGAATCGAAACGTCTGGCAAGACTGGAGCAGACACTCCATAAACGCGTTGTCGGCCAGGAAGAAGCCGTGACAGCTGTGGCAAAAGCCGTAAAACGAGGCAGAGTCGGATTAAAAGACCCGAACCGTCCGACAGGATCCTTCCTGTTTCTTGGACCGACCGGTGTCGGAAAAACAGAACTTTCCAAAGCACTTGCCGAGGCAGTTTTCGGTACAGAGCAGGCCCTGATCCGCGTCGACATGTCGGAGTACATGGAGAAACACAGCGTCTCCAAACTGATCGGATCCCCTCCGGGATACGTCGGCTACGAGGAAGGCGGCCAGCTCTCCGAAAAAGTGCGCCGCAACCCGTACAGTGTGATCCTGTTTGACGAGATCGAAAAAGCGCACCCGGATGTCTTCAACATTCTGCTGCAGGTGCTTGATGATGGTCATATCACCGACGCGCAGGGCAGAAAAGTTGATTTCAAACAGACCTGCATTATCATGACATCCAATGCTGGAGCACAGAACATTGTAGCGCCGAAACGCCTTGGATTCCTTTCGACAGAAGATGAGCGGAAAGACTACGAATACATGAAGGGCCAGGTGATGGAAGAAGTCAAACGGATGTTTAAGCCGGAATTCCTGAACCGAATCGACGAGATTATTGTATTCCATCAGCTTACCAAGGCGGATATGAAGAAGATTCTGCAGATTCTGCTCAAAGATCTGGAGCGCCGCTGCAAGGAGCAGATGGACATTGAATTGAAAGTCCGTGACACCGTGAAAGAATATCTCGTGGAAAACAGCTTCGACAGCAAGTACGGTGCCCGCCCGTTAAAACGCGCGATCCAGAGCAAAATTGAGGATCCGCTCGCAGAAGCCATCCTGAACGGAGAAGTGAAAAAAGGCGATACCGTTGCGGCTGGAATGAATAAGAAAGAGATTACATTTAAGGTTCTTGAGAAAAAATAATATAAAATTCCATAAATTATATGGTAAAATCTTTTTGATTATGGTATGATTTTCACAAAGAAACGAAACACCACAAAAGACAAGACCAGGAGGGCATTTACAAATGTCAGTAGTAAAAGAATTAATCCGCACAGAGGCAGACGGAGGCATCAGCTTCGGAGATTATGAGCTTGCGGCAAAGGCAAAAAAATCTGATTTTGAGCACAGAGGAGATCTGTATAAAGTAAAAACCTTTAAGGAAATCACAAAGCTGGAGAGAAACGGACTGTTCGTATACGAATCCGTTCCGGGAACCGCAGTTACCGATCTGAACGTATTCGACGGCGGCATGACCTTCAAAGTAGAAGGACCGGAGGATGCACAGATCACCGTTGAAATGGAAGCAGAGACCGAATACAAGGTGCTGCTCGACGGCGTAAACGTTGGCCACATGACCACAAACCTCGGCGGAAAACTTTCCTTCAGCGTAGAGCTGGAAAAAGCAGAGGATGTAGCAGTAGAAATCGTAAAAGCATGATGAAGTAAAAAAGAAGGCTGTCGCAGAACGTGTGCGGCAGCTTTTTTGACAATTATAAGGGAGACAACTATGGCAAAAGCAAAAAAGACAGCCTTTTTCTGCCAGAACTGCGGCTATGAGTCCGCAAAATGGATGGGCCAGTGTCCGGCGTGCAGAGAATGGAACACGTTTGTGGAGGAACCGACAGCGGCCAAAACACCAGCGGGAACGCAGGGGATCGGAAATCACAGCGCGGCGGGCAGAAAGCCGGTGCATCTGACGGAAATTTCAACAGGAAAAGAGGAGCGCATCCCGACGGGAATCGGAGAACTCGACCGGGTGCTCGGCGGAGGAATCGTGCCGGGTTCCCTGACACTGGTCGGCGGCGATCCGGGAATTGGAAAATCCACACTCCTTCTGCAGGTGTGCCGCATGCTGTCCACAGCAGGACATCAGGTTTTATACATTTCCGGCGAGGAGTCCCTGCGCCAGATCAAACTGCGCGCCGTGCGGATCGGAGAATTTAATGAAAATCTGTCCCTGCTCTGTGAGACGAATCTTGACATCATCCGCGCCGTCATGGAAAAAGAGAAGCCGGAGATTGCCGTCATCGACTCGATCCAGACCATGTACAACGAGGAGGTCAGCTCCGCGCCGGGCAGTGTATCCCAGGTCCGGGAATCGACGAATGTGCTGATGCAGATTGCAAAGGGAATGGGGATTTCGATCTTTATCGTCGGTCATGTGACAAAAGACGGTAATGTGGCCGGCCCGCGTGTGCTGGAACACATGGTAGATACCGTGCTGTACTTCGAGGGCGACCGTCATGCGTCCTACCGGATTCTGCGCGGTGTCAAAAACCGTTTTGGTTCTACAAATGAGATCGGCGTCTTCGAAATGCAGACAGAGGGACTCGTGGAAGTGAAAAATCCATCGGAATACATGCTGAACGGACGGCCGGAGGGAACTTCCGGTTCGGTTGTCGCATGCTCCATGGAGGGAACGCGCCCAATCCTGATCGAGATTCAGGCACTGGTCTGCCACAGTAATTTCGGAATCCCGCGCCGCACCGCAGCAGGATGCGATTTCAACCGCGTGAACCTGCTGATGGCAGTGCTGGAAAAACGCGCAAGAGTCAATCTCTCGACAAGCGATGCCTACGTCAACATCGCAGGCGGAATCAAGATGAATGAGCCGGCGATCGATCTTGGCATCACACTTGCCGTCGTATCGAGCTACAAAGATCAGGTGATCGATGAGAAAACGGTCGTATTTGGCGAGGTCGGCTTAAGCGGTGAGGTCCGCGCCGTCAGCATGGCGGAACAGCGTGTACTGGAAGCAAAAAAACTGGGCTTCGAGCGGGTGATTTTACCTGCTGTCTGCATGAAGTCCGTGGAGAAAATCGGTGGAATCGCACTGATTCCGGTGGAAAATATTCAGGATGCGATTCTGCGCGTGGGGAAAAATTAGAAGGAAGTTGTGGAAAAAGGACCGGCGTGTGATGCGTACGGTCTTTTTAAAAAAATTCAGATAAAATATAAAATATGCAGAATTAACTATATTTTTCTAAAAATAAGAAAATTCGAAAAAAGGTGTTGACTTTTGCTTT
>OGDF01005496.1_pt1 | contig 13410 bp, 8 predicted proteins | sample 1570141 | NCBI WGS metagenome assembly OGDF01 (sample SAMEA4370581, study PRJEB24528) | human gut metagenome | reverse complement strand
ACCGCAAGCGTGGCACCGTGAGCAAGGACCGCTGGGGCACGACCATCAGCTTCCCCGAGGATGCGCCCGGCCCCATCCCCGTCCACACACCGGAGCTGACGGTCTGTCCCGATGTAACGCACTGGAAGAACACCGTCCATGTCCCCGACCTGAGCGTCTGCTCCGAGGGCTGGGAGGAGTGCCGCACGCGCTCGCGCGCCGCCGCGGACGCCGAGGGCAAGCTCCTCGCTGGTTTCATGGGCACAGGCATTTTTGAGCAGTGCCACTTCCTCATGGGCTTTGAAGATACGCTGACCGCGCTCTACGAGCATCCCGACGAGATGCGCGAGCTCATCGAGACGATTACGCAGTACCGCCTCGATTATGTCCGCCGCCTGATCGACGGCCTGCAGCCCGATGTCATCTTCTCCCACGATGACTGGGGCACGAAAAATGCCCTCTTTATGAAGCCCGACATGTGGCGCGAGTTTTTCAAGGAGCCCTACCGCCGCTTTTATGGCTACATCCGCTCGCGCGGCGTCATCGCCATCCACCACGCCGACTCGTACCTCGTCCCCATCGTGGACGACATGGCCGAGATCGGCATTCAGGTCTGGCAGGGTACACTGCCGGAAAACGACATTCCAGCCCTCCAGCGCCACTTAAGCGGCAAGCTCACGCTTATGGGTGGCTTTGGCGCGGCCATCGACCGTGCGGATGCGCAGCCCGATGAAATTCTCGCCTACGCAAGGGACGTGCTCGCGCGCTATTGCCCCGGCGGGCACTTCATCCCCTCGATCACCTACGGCCTTGCCGGTACGGTCTTCCCGCACGTGGATCAGTACCTCGATCAGGCCGTGAACGAGTACAACGCGGGGCTGCACATCCCCGTCACGCCGCTCCCCGCCGTGCCGAAGCGTGAGATCGGTGCCGCAAAGGCCGAGGTGGTGCAGGCCGCAACCTCCGCGCAGGAGTCCGCCGATGTGTTCGAGAACATCGCCCGCGCGCTCGAGCGCGGCCAGCAGAAAAAGCTGCTCACCCTCTGCCAGCAGGCACTCGACGAAGGCCACGAGCCGGGCGACATTCTCTCCAAGGGCATGATCATCGGCATGAACCGCCTCGGCGAGGCGTTCTCCGCCAACCGCGCGTTCGTTCCCGAAATGCTCATGGCCGCGCGCTGCATGTCCGCCGCCACGGAGCTTCTGAAGCCCCTGATGGTCGGCGAGGGCACCGAGCCCGTCGGCCGCGTGTGCCTCGGCACCGTGAAGGGCGACATGCACGACATCGGCAAGAATCTCGTCCGCATCATGATGGAGGGCAGCGGCATCGAGGTCTTTGACCTCGGCGTAGACACGTCGGCGGAGCAGTTCGTCAGCACCGCCGTGGAGAATCATTGCGGCGTGATCGCCTGCTCGTCGCTGCTGACCACCACGATGGAGGAAATGCGCGAGGTCGTCAAGCTCGTCCACGAGCGCGGCCTGCAGGATCAGATCAAGGTCATGGTCGGCGGCGCGCCCATCAGCCAGAGCTTCTGTGACGAGATTGGCGCGGATTACTACGCCGAAGACGCCGGTGCCGCCGCCCGCGAGGCGGTGAAGATCCTGAAAGCGCAGAAGGCGTCGTAAACAATTACAATACATCAAAAAGGTCCCGTCCGAAGACGGGACCTTTTTTCTATGCATTCTGTTGTACGGTACGTGTCCTTACTTGCCCGCGTACTCGACCAGCATCTCGAAGAAGTTCAGGCAGGTCTCATAGTCGCACAGGGCCTTTTCGGGGGTCTTGGTGTAGAGCACGAACTTGCAGTCATTCTCGGGGTGGAACTGCACGCCGAGGCAGAACGTCTTATCCTGACGCTCGACCGCCTCGATGATCTCCACACCGTCGATCGTCGCCGTGCTGACGACGGTGAGGTTCGTGCCCTCAACGCCGCCGACCGCCTGGTGGTGCCAGGAGGAAACGTTCTTCAGCTCCGTGGAGCCGACGATCTTATAGAGCCACTTGGAGGCGTCCTTATTGATGGTCACATCGTGGCGGGCATAGGTGCGGTCAGGCGCGTCGGCCGGCATTCTGTGCGTATCGTTGTAGGTCTTCCCCTGCTCCTTATAGTAGTTGGGGATATCCTGGATGAACGTGCAGCCGGAGACGATGGACATCACCTGCTCGCCGCGGCAGACCGCGAACGTCGGCACGTCTTTTTCAAGGCAGTAGGCCATGAGCATGTAGTCGGAGATATCGCGCGTGGCGTTGATCTCTTCGCCCTCGTTCTTTTCCTTCTCGGGGACCTTGAACAGGGACGGGCTCACATCCTCGCCGCCGGTGAAGAACACGCCGTCGATGGCCTGCATCACAGCGCCGACGTTGCTGGCCGTGAGATCCTTTTCCTTCACCTTGTCAGCGTATTCCTGCTTGAGCATGCCGCTCTCTTCGAGATACGCGGACTCGATCTTACCCTCGGCATCGTACTTCACGGCCGTGCTCGTCACCTGATCGAGCTCGACGGGGATAGCGCCGACGGTCTTAAAGATCGTCTTGTGGGAGTCGTAATTCTGGCCGTTGTAGGACCAGCTGATGCCGATGACCGGCTTGTCCGCGATCGCCGCGGCATTCTTGAGCATCTGCCCGAGCATCGCCGTCGTCACGGGCTTGGACGCCTCGTAGGTCAGGCCGTCCATCAGGCCGGACCAGACGGCCATATCGTCATAGTCCGCGGGCCAATCCTTCAGCAGCGCCTTGTCCAGACCGGTGCTGCGCAGGATCATCGCGGCCGCTTCCAACTGCGTAACGGCTGCGTCGGGCGCAAATGCGTCCTTGCTGACGCCGTTGACAATGCCCTTGGAGTAGGCGAGGTTGATCGCGCCTTCAAACTTGCTGCCCTCGGCAACATCCTTGAATGCGCTCGCATCCTTGGCGCTCGCTTCCGCCTGTGCGGCGAGGCCCATGTTCTTGATGACCTCCTGCGTCACTTCGGCGCGGGTCATCGAAGCGGCGTTATCATCTGCAAAGGCGGTGACGGAGAGACTGAGCGCGAGAACAAGTGCCAGGATCAGGGACGTTGCTTTCAGAGACAATCTTTTCATACAAATTCTCCTTCGTTCGATATTGGGCGGCACGCGCATGCCGCTCTACCGCCATGATAACGAGGCAAAGTGAAAATAGCAAGTCCAAGTTGCGGCAAATTGCATTTTTAGCCACTGTATACAACCCATCGACCACTTTTTCCGTGTGATATGCACAATTGCTTTTCCGCTCTCGCATTTTCACTATTCAAGCCGCCGGTGTACGATTTTTGCCCCGCCCTTGTTTTTATGGGGCAATCACGGTATACTATAATAATAAGCACCGTTCCCATTTCATCAGAAAGGAAATATTCTATGGATATCAAATTTTCCGGCTCGGACGCCGGCGGCTTTCAGTTCGACCCGAACGCCGCGCCCAAGCCCAAACGCGAGCGCAAGCCCCGCAAGTCGATCGGCAGCAAGGGCGGCCGCATCGCGGTCAACACGCTCGTCACGCTGCTTGTCGGCGCAGTCTTCTTCTACGTGCAGATGCCCGCCATCAACCTGCATGCCGAAGAGTTCTACGGTTTCGTGCTGCTGCTTTGCGTCACGTACTGCATCTGCGCGCTCTTCACCTCCGGCTTTCAGGGCACGGGGGCCAAGGGCTACTTCACGTTCGTCAAAAAGCAGTGCACGGTGCCCTTCTTTGTCGTGGCGGCGCTCATCGTCACGGCGCTCGTCGGCGCGCTGACGTCGTGGGTCGTGCTGCGAGCCAAGGACTATCAGGCGCTGCTGCCGATCGACAGCGGCAGCTTTGCAAGCGAAATTGAAGAGGTCTCGTATGACCGCATCCCGATGCTCGACCGCGACAGCGCCGAAAAGCTCGGCGACCGCAAGCTCGGCGAACTGGCAGACATGGTCTCGCAGTTCGAGGTCGCGGAAAACTACACGCAGATCAACTACCATGGCCGCCCCGTGCGCGTCACGCCGCTGCGCTACGGCGACATCATCAAGTGGTTCAACAACCGCTCCGCCGGTCTTCCCGCCTACCTCATCATCGACATGGTCGATCAGAGCGTGGACGTCGTCCGCCTTGACGAGGGCATGAAGTACACCACCGCCGAGCACTTCTCCCGCAACCTCTACCGCCACCTCCGCTTCCAATATCCGACCTTCATGTTCGAGGAGCCGGTCTTTGAGATCGACGAGGACGGCACGCCCTACTGGGTCTGCGCCAAGAAGGAAAAGACCATCGGCCTGTTCGGCGGCACGGACAACCACGGCGCGGTGCTCGTCAACGCCATCACGGGCGAGAGCGAATACTATGAAGAGCCGCCCGCGTGGGTCGACCACGTCTACTCCGCCGAGCTCATCATCGAGCAGTACGACTACTACGGTATGTACCACAACGGCTTTATCAACTCCATCCTTGGCCAGCGCGACGTCACCGTCACCACCGACGGCTACAACTACATCGCCGAGGGCGACGACGTCTACCTCTACACGGGCGTGACGAGCGTCGGCGGCGACGAGAGCAACATCGGCTTCCTGCTCTCCAACCAGCGCACAAAGGAGACAAAGTACTATCCCTGCGCAGGCGCGACAGAGTACAGCGCCATGGACAGCGCCGAGGGTCAGGTGCAGAATCTGCGCTACAACGCGACGTTCCCGCTGCTGCTGAACATCGCCGAGCAGCCGACGTACTTCATGGCGCTCAAGGACGCGAGCGAGCTCGTCAAGATGTACGCGATGGTCAATGTCAACCAGTACCAGATCGTCGCCACCGGCGCGACGGTCGCCGACTGCGAGGCGAACTACCGTCAAATGCTGCTCAAAAATAACCTCATCTCCGACGATCAGGGCTCCATCGACGTCACGCCGAGCGATTATAAGAGCGTCGAGGGCACGATCGCCGAGATCCGCACGGCGGTCGTAGATGGCAACAGCATCTACTTCCTGCGCTTTGACGGCGAGAGCGCCTTCTCCGTGCGCATGAGCGCGGCTGAGGTCGCCTATGCGCCGCTGCTGAACGTCGGCGACCGCGTGTGCGTCTACTACCGCGACGGCTACGTCACGGAAAACTGGATCGAAGCGTCCGACGTCGAGCTGCTGGATGGCAGCGCCCAGAGCGCACCGCCCGTAGAAACCAGCGTTTCGACTGAGGACAGCGTGGATCCCGTCGAAAACACACAGGAAATGCCATAAAGCGGCGGCAAAGCACTTTCTATTACAAATTTTGATAGGGGTGGCGACACCCCTATTTCTTTTTGGAATGCATTGCACAAAAATGCAAGATTATGAGCAGTTTTTCTCGATAAAATAACCGCTTTGAAAGTTGGCTTGCATCAATCTAATATGTTTTATTAAAAAAGTTAAAGTTTTTTGCCAAATTTTCTGCCAAATGCACAAAAAGTCAGAAAGAATTTCTTGCACAGCGCCAATAGCGTTTTGCTTGAGAATTTTTTCCTTTGGTGATAAACTCATAGACAAGATGGCTGAACCATCAAGCCCTGATTTTCAGGGTAATTTTAGAGGAGGCTACTTATCATGAACGCTTACATTGAGAGAGTTCTTGCCGAGACCAAGGCCAAGAACGCGAATGAGCCCGAATTCCTGCAGACCGTCGAAGAAGTCCTGTCTTCCCTCGAGCCGGTCATCAACGCCCACCCCGAGTACGAGAAGGCCTGCCTGCTTGAGCGCATGGTCGAGCCCGAGCGCACCATCGAGTTCCGTGTTGTCTGGATGGACGATAACCTTCAGTATCACGTCAACCGTGGTTACCGCGTGCAGTACAACGCGGCCCTCGGCCCCTACAAGGGCGGCCTGCGTTTCGCTTCCAACGTTAACCTTTCCATCATCAAGTTCCTCGGCTTCGAGCAGACCTTCAAGGATGCTCTGACCTGCCTGCCCATCGGCGGTGCCAAGGGCGGTTCCGACTTCTCCCCCATCGGCCGCAGCGACGGCGAAGTCATGCGCTTCTGCCAGGCCTTCATGACCGAGTTCCATCGTCACATCGGTCAGGACATCGACTGCCCCGCCGGTGACGTTGGTGTCGGCGGCCGCGAGGTCGGTTATCTGTACGGTCAGTATCGCCGCATCGTCGGCGCTGCCGAGTTCGGCGCTATGTCCGGCAAGGCTGTCTGCACCGGCGGTTCCATCCTCCGTCCCGAGGCGACCGGCTTCGGCGCTGTCTATTATCTGCGCGAAGTCCTCAAGCACGACGGCAAGGGCATCAAGGGCCTGCGCGTCGCTATGTCCGGCTACGGCAATGTTGGCTGGGGCATCATGAAGAAGATCGACGAGCTCGGCGGCAAGGTCACCTATTTCGCCGGCCCCGATGGCTACATCCACGATCCGGATGGCGTCTGCGGCGAAGAGAAGCTCAACTTCATCCTCGAGATGCGCGCCAAGGATCCGATGCACTGCAAGCCCTATGCCGATAAGTTCGGTGTTGAGTTCGTCGAGGGTCAGAAGTGCTGGGGCGTCAAGGACGTTGACGTTTACATGCCCGCCGCTACCCAGAACGATGTCAACATGGAGTGGGCCAAGAAGATCGCCGAGTCCGGTGTTCCTTACTACATCGAAGTCGGCAACATGCCCACCACCAACGATGCTCTGGCCTTCCTGATGAGCCAGAAGCACCTCACCGTCGCTCCTTCCAAGGCTGTCAACGCCTGCGGCGTTTCCGTCTCCGAGCTCGAAATGGCTCAGAACGCTCAGCGTATCTACTGGACCGCTGAGGAAGTCGACGCCAAGATGGAAGCCATCATGAAGAACATCTACGATGCTTCCGTTGAGGCTGCCGAGCGTTACGGCCTGGGCTACAACCTGGTCGCTGGCGCCAACATCGCCGGCTTCAAGAAGGTTGCCGACGCCATGATGGCTCAGGGCATTTTCTAAGCCGAACCGCTTTGAAAACCAAAAAGAAGAGCTGCTTTCGCAGCTCTTCTTTTTTGCGCTTTTCATTGCTTACAGAACGCTCATCACATCGTAGTGCAGGCCCTCGTCCGCGTAATCGGGAATGAGACCGAGCCGCCAGACGGAGACCGAGGTCACACCCACGAGCTTGGCGCAGGCGAGCTTCTCGGCGGTGCTGCGCGCGTCCTCGTACCAGAGGAAGATATGCTGTCCGCTCTCCGTGGTGTAGGTGCACCACGGGCTGCGGGCCGTGTCGGACCAGCCCATCACGGTGCCACTCTGGCACAGACGCTTGTAAACGGTGGTCTGCAGCGGGTGCGTGGAGCGGACCGCGGTCAGCAGACCGTCCGCGTCCGTCTGCCACGCGCGGGCATCCATGCTGACGGCAAGCGTCAGCTTCGCGGGATCGTCCATCTCACGCGCCGCGGTGCGCACGGCGTAGTAGACCTTGTAGAGCGGCGCACAGGGATGGTTGCGGTAGTAGCGCGAGCCGAGGAAGCCGGTGAGATCGCTCGCCGCGTAGTCGTGCGCCATGAGGATCACGCGGTCGCAGAGCGTGCCGAGCGTCTTGAAATCGTAGCCGTCGAAGTAGGCGTCGCCGTAGACGGCGGGCATGACGGCGGCGTAGAGCGTCTTGCCCTCGGCGTGCAGCGCGGCGGAAAGCTCCGTCATAAAGGCGTTGAAGCTCTCCCTGTCCGCGGCGCGCAGACCCTCGAAGTCGATGGTCACGCCGCTGTAGGGATTGTAGCCGAGGTCGGGATACACGCGCCCCAGCTCCGCCATGATCTCCGTGACCGCCGCCGCGCGGGAGGACTCGTCGGCGAGCATCGTGCGGAGCGGCGCGTTCGCCATGAAGACGTTGAGCTTGAGCTCCACGCCCGCCTCGCGCAGCGCGGGAACCACATCGGCATAGCCGGCGGGGATGTAGAAGCCTGAGCTGTCGTCCTTCACGGTCGAGAGCTTCGCGCCCTCCTCAGCCGAATAGGTCATGTGGCTCCAGCCGAAGCTGACGGCATCGAACTGCTTGGCCTGCTCGAGCTGCGAATAGGACGAGAGCGCGTAGAAGGCGTGCTTCCACGTCGTGGGCGCGTGGTACTTTTCGTAGACACGCACGAGCATGGCGGCCGCCTGCTCGCGCGTCGCGGTGCCGTCCGGCTCGAAGGTCGTCTCGGTCGCGCCGGTGGTCATGCCGATCTCGTAGGCGATGGCAATGTAGCCGCGCTGGGCGGTCACATCGGCGAAGGGCAGCGCCGCGTCCGCGTCCGCCTTGGCAAGCTCGCCGAGGCCGAGCGCACGCACGAGCATCACCGCCATTTCGCGGCGCGTGATGGCGTCCCTCGGGCGGAATTTTCCGCCCGCGTCAATGACGCCGTTGGTGGCAGCGGTGTTGACAAACTCCCGCGCCCACGAATCCGCGATGTCGATGGCGGCGTCCTCGCCGCTCACGCTCTCCCAGCCGAACATCCGCACCAGAATGGTGACGAACTGCTCGCGCGAGATGGTCTCTCCGAGGCCGAAGCGCCCCTCCCCCACGCCGTTCATCAGACCGTACTCTGCGGCCTTGTCGATGCTCTCCCTCGCCCACGAGTCGGCGGGAACGTCGGTGTAGTCTGCGGCGAGCGCGGCGGTGCTCAGCGCAAGCATGAGCAAAAAGCCCAAAAATAAGGTTCGTTTCTTCATGACAGCCTCCGAGGTCGGAAAAGTTTTCGACACCATTTTACAGGAATCGCCGCCGCATTGCAAGTAGACATAATAAAAAATTATGTTCCCATCAAAAAAGAGACCGCCGGAGCGGTCTCTTTTCGCTGTGCGATATGGGCTTATTGCTCCGCGCTGTCGCTGTCCTCCGGCAGCGCTGCGGGGTCGGACGCCGCGCTCTCCTCGCAAGCCGTCTCCGCCTTGGGCGACGGCTTCGCCGCGCCCTTGCCGAGCAGGAGCGTCACAACGCCGAGACCGAGCGGCACGGAGACGAGGCCCACCGCAAAGGACAGACCGGGCACACTGGCCGCGACGCGCCAGACGAGGATGCCGATGGCCAGCTCCGCATAGTAGCAGGGAGCCTTCTTCATCGCCCCGCGCCAGAGCAGCGCGCCGAGGAAAAATCCAAGGAACACGGAAGCGGCGATGATCGCCGCAGCATAAAGGAACAGCACGATCAGCGCAAGGCGCACGCCGACATTCGAGATAAACAGCAGGATCGCCGCGAGCGGCACGCCCGCGAGCACCGCGAAGCCGATGCCGAACGCCTTGGCATACCGGCCGAACGGCGCGCCGTAATACTTCCGATCCACCGTCTCCCACAGCGGCGTGAGCCACAGCAGGACGTAGGCGAGCAGCAGCACGCCCGCGAAGCTCAGCGCCTTACGCAGCACGATGCTGCCGACGCCCGGTTCGTCGTCGGGGACCGTAATGCTCACGCCCTCGTCGCCGCTTTCCGGCTCGTCGTAAAGCTCGGCGCTGTCCGCGATGCCGTCGGGCACGGAGCGCAGGGCGCTTGCATTGCAGTGCAGCCGCCCGCCGATCTTGGCGCCGTCGCCGATGACGACGTTCTCGGCGCTGATGTACACGTCGCCGCCGACGGAGCCGGTGATGGTGACGGTGTTGGCGGCGGCGTAGAGGTCGCGCCCCACCGTGCCGTTCACCGTGATGCTCTGACCTGCGGCGAACACGTCGCGCTGCGCCGCGCCGTTCACGCCGATGCTGTAGCCCGCGAGGAACGCGTCGTTCTCCGCCGTGCCGCCGAGCGTCACCTCATAGCCCGCGGCCATGACATACGCTCCTGTACCGTTCACGCCGACGGTCCTGCCCGCGGCGAGCAGGACGCCGTTCACCGCGGCACTGCTCCGCACGGTCTCTCCCGAAAGAAACAGTGAGCCGTCGCGCGTACCGTCGGCAGAGCCGTCGGCAAAAACGTCCTCGAACGCGGCGCAGGCCGGCACGGCAAGCGCCGTCGCCAGCAGCAAGCTGAGGAACAGGGATACGAGCTTCTTACATTTCATTTTCCTTTTCTCCTTCCATCGCGGCGGGAGCATTTGCTTTCCCATCCGCGTCTTCAAACATTTTGCGGGACTCCTCCTCGCTGAGCCCCATGATGAGGTTGACCGTGCGGCGCATATCGTCCGTCGCCTCGTCCACCCAGTCGGCATCCTCGTGCAGGATGCAGCTCCCCAGGCCGTGCGCGAGGAAAATGGCCATGGTGTGCGGGTCCATCGTCGGCTTCGCGCCGCAGGTCATGAGCGTGCGAATGATGTCCTCGATATACGGCTCGATGACCGTGAGCGTCTGCTCGCGAATGGCCCAGCGGACCGTGCGGTGCATATTGCCCTCGTACTTCGCGCGGAAGGCGCGCACCTCGCGCTTGATGTAGCTGAAAAAGCGCAGCAGCGCCCGATAGGGCTTCTCCTTCGCCTCGGCGGCAAGCGCCTCAAAGTCCTTCCGGTAGGGCTCGAAGAAGTGGTCAAGCACATCGGTGAACAGCTCGTCCTTCGTCTTGTAGTAATAGTAGAACAAGCCGACCTCGCCGCCGACCTCCAGCATAATGCCGCGCACGCTCGTGCCGTCATAGCCGTGCTCAAAGATCTGTCGTCCTCCGACCTCGCGGATGCGGTTCTTCGTGCCGCCCTCGATCATCTGCTTTCGTGCCATAGGGAGTGCTCCTTTCCTGAACAGTTCTCAAATTATAGCACGCCGTAAAGAAATTGCAATATGGCGTTTTGAACAATATTCAAAAATATAGGGCGGCACCGCGCAATTTGGCAAGCAGATTCGGCGAGAGATTTTTCGTCAAGGCAAGGCTTGAAAAGCGCAGGAATACTGTATGTATTTCAAGCTTTTCAAACCACAGAATTGGCGGAAAAGATCCGGCGAAGCGCGAAGACGCAATTGTGTGGTGCTGCCATAAGAAAAAAGAACGGAGTCTCTCCGTTCTTTTTTCTTATTCCACGGCGCTTTTCCGACGCGCTTTTTGCCGCCTCTCCGCTACAATGAGGAAAAACGACCGGGAGGTGGACAAGCCTTGAAGCGTGGAGAGCTTGCCGTAAAATTGGAACGATGGGAGCCGCTGGCCCCCTGCGCCGCCTGCTTCCTGCTGACCGCAGTGCTCTGCGGCGCGCAGCTTTTCGGCGGCTATGCGCCCTTTGCCCTCGGGCTTGTCGCCGCGGCGGGAAGCGGAAAGCGCGGCCTTGCCGCGCTGCTCGGCGGTGTGGCCGGAGCGCTGGTGTTCCTCGACTTTTCCCACGCGCTGCGCACGCTGGCGGTCGCGGTGCTGCTCTACACGGCGAACAACGCCTTCTGCGAAACGAGGTGGTATCGCTCGCGGCGCTTCCTGCCGGCGATGACGGCGCTGATGTACCTTGCGGTGGAGCTTGTGTATCTGCTGCAGGCGGGGGCGGACCGGGCGGCGCTGTGCCTTTTGAGCATTGCGCTTGCCGTGCTGGCGGCGGTGTGCGCCCGCGCGGTGCTTGAGGGGAAAACGATGAACGAGGAGCAGCGGCAGGCGGCGCTGCTGGTGGTCGTCACCGGTGTGCTGATGGCGGCGTCTGCGCTGCGGCTTGAAAACGGCTTTGCGCCGGGGCGCATCCTTGCGATGCTGCTCGTGATGCTGCTCGCCTACGACCGCAGCGCCGGAACGGCGCTGGCGGCGGCGCTCGGCATCGGGCTTGCCATGGATCTGACGGCGCAGCCGGGGAGCTTCCTCCATGCAGCGGTCTACGGCTTCGGCGCGCTTTCGATGGGAAGGGAGCGCCGGGGACGGCGCGTGGGCGCGGCGCTGCTGTGGTGCGTGTCGCTCCTCCTGCTTTCTCTGCCGCTGGACGCGGAGCAGGGCCTGATCCTGCTCTACGAGGGTCTTTGCGCGACGCTCCTCTTCCTCGTGCTGCCGAACCGGCTGTTCGGCGGCAAGCGGCTTGCGGCGGAGAAGCCGGAAGCGGATACCGCGGAGATGGAGGAGGCCGAGCGCTCTACGGCGCGCCGCCGCTTGAGCGCGACCGCGCTCGCGCTGCGCGAGCTGTACGACAGCCTGATGCGCACGCCGAAGGCGGAGGACGAGAACCCCGCGATGATCTTCGACCGCGCGGCGGAGCGCGTGTGCCGCGGCTGCTCGCTGCGCACGATCTGCTGGGAGCGCGACTATGCCAAGACCTACAACGCGCTCAACGACGCGACGCCCGCGCTGCTCACGCAGGGGCGCGGGCGCGGCGGCGACTTTCCCTCGTATTTTACGGACCGCTGCATCCGCTTTCCGAGCTTTCTGTCGGCGGTCAACAGCGAGCTGAGCGCTTTCCTGCTGCGGCGGCAGTACCGCGGGCGGCTCGCCGACACGCGCGCGCAGGCGGCGGGGCAGTACGCCCAGCTCTCCGAGCTGCTCAGCGGCGCGGCGGAAACGCTGGAGGCACAGCCGACGGCGGCGGAGACGCTGCTGACCTATCGCGTGGGCGCGGCGCTGCGGCCCAAGGAGGGCGAGAACGTCAGCGGCGACAGCGTGACACATTTCGAGACCGAGGACGGACGGCTCTGCCTGCTGCTCTCCGACGGCATGGGCTGCGGGGAGGAGGCGCGGCGCGAGTCGGCGCTGGCGGTGCGGCTCTTAGAGCGCTTTCTGCGGGCGGGCGTGGAGACCTCCGGCGCGCTCAAAACGCTCAACAGCGCCCTGACGCTGCGTGCCGAGGTGTCCGAGAGCTTTACGACCATCGACCTTCTGACGCTTTCGCTGCGCGACGGCGCGGCGGAGGTCTATAAGTACGGCGCGGCGCCGTCCTACGTCAAGCGCGGCGCTCGGGTGCGGCGCATCACCGGCTCCTGTCTGCCGGCGGGCCTGCAAAGCGCGGATACCCGGCCGGAGACGACCGGCTTCACGCTGGAGAAGGGCTCCTTTTTCGTCATGCTCAGCGACGGTGTGGCCGACGTGAACGACGACGGCTGGCTCATGGCGCTGCTGGAAAAATTTCAGGGCGACGATCCGCAGGCGCTTGCCTCGGCGATTCTTGCCGCGGGCCGTGAGCGCCGCGGCGGCGATGATGATTGCGCGGTGCTGGCGCTTTATCGGGATAAGGACGGCGGCGCGGTGGAGGTATAAGCGGGGCCGCGCGGGGGAATACTTTCCTTGTCAAAATTATGTGGGCAAGGAGTGATGCGCCATGGTCAGGGGTACGTCCCGACGGGTGATCGTTGTGGAATCACCGGATACCAATTTGTTTGAGCAGGCAATTTTCATCGTGCGCAACGATGCGCTGAGTAAGGACGGCGTGACGGCGCAGCAGCTCGTGGACGAGGCGTGCCGCGTCGCCAGGAGCTATACGCGCTCGCACAGCACGCGCCGGCCGCTGCTGCGGTGCGGCTCGCCCGTGTTCTGGAGCGCGGCGGGCGCGCTCGGCATTGCACTGGTCTGGCTTTTGACTGCGCTGGTCTGAGGAAGACCGGTCTCCTCCTTGGCGGGACGCTTTGGGCGTCCCGCCCTTTTTGTACTGTCGAAAAAGTGGCAAAACCACTTTTTCGAGAAGGCTTCGCTGCGTTCTGC
>OGDF01005493.1_pt1 | contig 13424 bp, 9 predicted proteins | sample 1570141 | NCBI WGS metagenome assembly OGDF01 (sample SAMEA4370581, study PRJEB24528) | human gut metagenome | reverse complement strand
GAAGTGGGAAACGTCGATGGCGCCCATGAAGTGGCCAACGCCCTGCGGGCCGGTCATTTCATAAAGGCCGGTAAGGTGGTTGCCGAAGCCGCCGCCGGAGAGGATGCCGCTGGCAATGTCGATCATAATGGCGATGCCGCTGCCCTTGGGGCCTCCGAAGGGAGTAAGCATTCCCTTGCGGCCCTCCGCCGGATCGGTGGTGGGGTTGCCGTCCTTGTCCAGCGCCCAGCCCTCGGGAATAGACTTTTCCAGCTTCTGCGCCAGAATGAGCTTGCCCAGCGCCACAACGCTCGGCGCCATATCCAGCACGACCGGAAGGTCGTCGGACGGAGCCGCCACGGAGATGGGATTTGTGCCCATGTAGGGCTCAGCGCTGCCGAAGGGCGCGATCTTGCCCTTGAGATTGGTGCAGGCAAATCCGATCATACCCTGCGCGGCAGCAAGCCTTGTATAATAGGCGGCGGTGCCGAAGTGGTTGGAGCTGTGCACGCTTGCAAAGCAGCAGCCCGTCTCTTTTGCCTTGGCGATGCACCGCTCCATCGCAAATTTTGCCGCCGCCGCGCCCAGCGAGTTGCCGGCGTCCACGACCAGCGTGGAGGTCGATTCCCGCACGATGCGGATGTTGTTTTCACGCGACATCACGCCCGCGTCCATGCGCTGCATATAAACGGCCAGACGGCTCACACCGTGGGTGGACACGCCTGTCAGCTCCGCGTCGATCAGCGCGTCAGCCACCGCTTCCGCGCAGCTCCTCTCCACACCGGAGGCCGTCAGGACCGACACGCAGTAGCCCCGCAGCGCAGATGCTTCAAACCTTGGCATAATCTCCCTCTTTTCCGATGGTTTTTTGATTTCCCTGTTTGACTCTATCATAGTGCATCGCCGCGAAAAGGTCAAAGACTTAAATGTGACTACCCATATAGTATTTTTACTATACCGTGCTTGACGGCGCCGTATTTTTTGCTATAATCAAAGAGGAAAACGAGGTGATCTGGATGGTACAGGACCGGAATCCGGAATATTTTCTTGCCATTGCGTCCGAGAAAAGCATTTCCAAGGCCGCAGAGCGGCTGCACATCTCGCAGCCCTACTTGAGCCAATACGTCATCCATCTGGAAAAGGAATTCGGCGTCCGCCTGCTCGACCGCACCAAGTCGCCGCTGGCGCTGACCGCCGCCGGCAAGGTCTACGCCAACTATCTCGAGGACAGCTCGCAGCTCTATGAGCAGCTTTTGCAGGATTTCACACGTTTGAACGCCAGCCGCCGCCAGACGCTCCGCGTCGCCATGAGCAACTGGCGCGCCAGCACGCTCCTGCCGAGCATCCTGCCCGCCTTTTCGCAGGAGCACCCCGAGGCCCATCTTGAGCTGCTTGAGCGCCCGACGAGCGAGATGTTCCGTCTGGTGGCGGACAACACGGTGGATTTTGCCATCATGAACACCAATCTCAATACGCCCGACTACCTGACCACCGAGACCATTCTCTACGAAAAGATCCTCCTGGTCGGCAACCGCGGCAACCGCGCCGCGCAGGCGCTTGCGGAGGCCTGCCGCGCGGGACGGGAGCCGGAGCTCTCCGTTCTCGAGCACGAGCGCTTTGTCCTGCTCTACCCCGAGATCCTGCTCGCCATGCGCGTCAACAACTTTCTCGAACGGGAGCATATCACCGTCGAAAACGCTCTCTACACCACCAACGCCACCACGGCGCTGAACCTGACGGCGGAAAACTACGGCTTCTGCTTCGTCAATGAGACCGCCGTCCACAACGCGCCGAACCGCGGCGAGCTGCTCTTCTTCGACCTCGACTCCCCCGACCTTGTCCACCCGCTGAGCGTGGTCTACAAGAAAAAGCGCCACCTTCTGCCCGCCGCCCGCGCCTTCGTCGATGCCGCGCGCCGCTTCCTGCAATCGCAGTCGTGGCGCAGCGAGTGCGACTGCCGCGTGGAGCACGGCCGTCCGGTATAGCACGGCAAAGCCCGCCTCCGAAGCGATGTCGGAGGCGGGCCTTGTTCATTTCTTTTTCTCGCGCGCCAGAATACTGGAATAAAAGCGCTCGCCGAGGCGGCTGCTCAGAAGGCCGCGCAGCGCCGTGCGCTGCTCGTCCGTCATGGCTGCGGTCGGCACAAGGTAGAGCTGATCGGCCGTAAGGCAGAGCATGAACACGCTCGAAATTTCGATGGCCGAGGCGAGCTTCGCGAGCGCGACCGTGTTGCGGAGCTTCTTCTCGGGGATCTCGACCGAAAGCTTGCCCGCGTCAAAACGCAGAACGTACTCCGTCCCCAGCAGCGACTCGTCGCTTTTGAGGTAGCGCAGCACGCGCTGCTCCTCGCGTCCGAGCAGCAAAAGCATCCAGACAAGATAGGCCGCCGCGATGTAGATCGGAAGGTAGCTCAGGGGAAAGGTACCCTGCACGGCAAGCACAGTGTAAAATGCCACCGCCAGCACGACGGCGATGCCCACGCGGAAGGTATTGCGGTTTCGCAAAAACATGGCGTAGAGCGACGCCTGCCGAAACACCTTTTTATTGACGCGGTAACGGATCTCCTGAGCTTCCATGATTCTTCTCTCCTCGCTTGGATTCTTACGCTACAGTATACCGCGCGCCGGGGGCGCGGTCAATGAAAAAATATGAGGGTCCCTTTTCGGGGCCCTCATATTCCGTATCCGGTTCAGCGGAGCTTACTTCTGCTCCTGCTTGGCCTTGTGCTTGTCCATGATGAACTTGGGGCCCTTCTCCCACTTCTTCACGTTGATGAGAAGCAGAGCGACCGCGATCACAAGACCGGCGATATCCGTCAGCGTGCCGGGGATGAACATCAGCAGGCCGCCGGCGATGAACACGATGCGTTCAAGCCAGTTGAGCTTCCACAGCAGCCAGCCCTGGAAGCCGGCGGACATGATGGCAACGCCGATGATCGCGCTGATGGCGACGGAGATGATCTCGCCGACGCTGCCCTGCATCATCATTGCCGGGTTGTAGCAGAACGCGAAGGGCACCATGAAGCCGGCGAAGCCGAGCTTGCAGGCCTCGACCGCCGTGGTCATCGGGTTGGTCTTGGCGATGCCGGCGCCGGCATAGGCCGCGAGGGCGACCGGCGGGGTGATGGCGGACAGGCACGCGAAGTAGAACACGAACAGGTGCGCCGTCAGCGGGGCAAGGCCGAGCTTGATGAGGGACGGAGCGAGGATGGACGCCGCGATAACATAGGCCGCGGTGGTGGGCAGGCCCATACCGAGGACGATGCAGGTGATGGCGGTGAAGAGCAGGGACGGGAACAGCAGGCTGTGCGCCGCCTGGATCATCATATCGCCGAAGATAACGCCGATGCCGGTGATGGAGACCATGCCGACGACGATACCGGCGCAGGCGCAGCCGATGACGATGGACATGGCGCTGAAGCCGGACTTGACCATGGCGCTGGGGATGGTCTTGAGGGTGAAGCGCTTCTTCTTATCGAAGAGCATGACCACGGGCACCGCGCAGGTCGCCCACAGGGCGGAGTAGAGCGGAGAATACTGCGCGACGAGCAGGCAGTAGAGCAGGACCGCGATGATGAGCAGATAGATCCAGCCGTCCTTCATGACCTCGCGGCTCTTGGGAATATCCTTGGGGTCCATGAGCGTGACGTGCGCGATCTCCGTCTGGGACATAACGGCGACGGCGCAGCCCCAGTAATAGAGCAGCGCGGGAATGACCGCCGCGATGACGATGGCGATGTACTTCTGCTCGGTGAACGCGACCATCAGGAACGCGCCGGAGCCCATGACAGGGGGCAGGATCTGACCGCCGGTGGAGGCAACGGCCTCAACGCCGCCGGCGAACTGGGGCTTGTAGCCGCGGGACTTCATCAGAGGAATGGTGAACGTGCCGGTGCCGACGACGTTGGCGACGGCGGAGCCGTTGATGGAGCCCATCAGGCCGGAGGCGACGACCGCGCTGAGCGCGGGGCCGGACTTGATCTTACCGGTGAGGGAAATGGCGATGTCGTTGATGAAGTCGGAGCAGCCCGAGGCCTCAAGGAACGCGCCGAACATAACGAACATGAAGATGACCGTGGCGGAAACACTCATGGTCGTGCCGAACAGACCGTCCAGGTCGGTAGCGAGGAACTTGCAGATACGCTCGAGGGAATAGCCGCGGTGCGCGATGGCCATGGGCAGATTCGGACCGGCGAGCGCATAGGCGATGAAGATGAGCGCGAGAACCGGCATGATGTAGCCGAGGGTGCGGCGGGCGCACTCGAGGACGATGATGACGAGGCAGGCGCCCGCGAAGGTCGCCATCCAGGTCGTCTTGCTCAGACGCTCGGTGAGGTGATGGACCTCGTCCTGCGCCATCCAGACGGAAACCCAGGTGAGGACGACGAGGATCATATCAAACGTGCGGCAGGCGGCGCGGAAGGCCTTGCTGCCGGCGAATTTATCCTTGAAAACGTGCTTGTAGAGAGGCTGGGTGAGCAGGATCAGCGTGAGGGCGAAGCCCAGATGCACGCCGCGCTGCACGGAGTAGTCGAACAGGCCGAAAAAGCCGGTGTAAATATGGAAGGAGGTCATCAGGAAGGCGACGACGGAGGCCATCATAATGAACTTGTCGCCCTTACCCTCTTCGAGAGTTCTCGCTGCTGCCAGTTCGCTGTCAAGCGAGGCGACGTCGATCTCTTTGATTTCTTTCTTATCGGACATAAACGCATCCTTTCTGTTAAGTGGGGGGTCTTAACGAAACCTTAATGAAAAGGGGGAGCCGGAGTTGGGATGTCCCAACTCCGGCCAAAAAATGCTTTTCGCAGGGACGGTCAGATCGTCCTTTTGATCAAGTTTTCAGAATTCCTCGATTAGATGAGGCCCTGCTCGCTGTAGTACTTCTGGGCGCCGTCGTGCAGAGGAATGGGCATCTGGGTGCAGAGGAAGCTGGGATCGGTCATGTCCTTGAGCAGGGCGTTACCGGCAGCCATCTCCTCAGTGTGCTCGTTCATGGCCTTGCACAGATCGTAGACGAGATCCGCGTCCATATCGGCGGTGACGATGATGAGGCACTTGACGCCGAAGGTGTTGGCATCATTGTCCTGACCGGTGTAGGTGCCGGCGGGGATCTTGGTCTGGATGTAGGCAGCGTTGCCCGCGAGGACCTTGTCGATCTCCTCCTGGGTCATGTCGAGGACCTGGATCTCCTTGGTGGCAGCGAGGTTCAGCTGACCGCCGATGGGCAGGCCGGCGAAGCCGAAGGCCGCGTCGAGGATGCCGTCGCCGACGGAGTCGGCGCCGTCGCCGAGGCCGAGGTTCTCAAGGCTGGTGTTGCTGGAATCAATGCCCATGACATCAAAGGCGGCGAGGGTGGCGTTCTCGGTCGCGGAGGCCGCAGGACCGACGGCAACGCGCTTGCCGAGCAGGTCATGGATGTAGGTCAGGCCGGAGCTCTTGAGGGTCACGCCGCTGAGCACGGAGGTGTAGACCGCGCCGATGACGCGCAGGTTGTCCAGCTTGCCGATATCGGCGAACTTGCCGGTGCCGTTGTAGGCGTTGAGAACGACGTCGGAGGTAGCGACCGCGACGTCGACCTCACCGGTGGAGACGTCCTGGCAGTTCTGGAAGGAGCCGGTGGAGGTCTGGGTATTGCACTTCACACCCTGGACGTTGTTCGTCCAAACCTGAGAGACGGCCGCGCCGGCGGGGTACATGGAGCCGCCGGTGTCGGCGGTGCCGAAGGTCATAATGACGTTGCCGCGGGCGGGCTTATCGCCGTCGCTGGAGGCGTCACCGTCGGAGGCAGGCTGCTTCTCGCCGCAGGCGACCAGAGCGAAAACCATTGCCAGTGCGAGGATCAGAGACAATACTTTTTTCATGCTGATATCTTCCTTTCAAAATTTATATACCCGGCTTGCGCCGAATACGACAAAAAAGTTAAATTCTCTGTTCCGGCTCGGAACAGAGAAAAGACCACATGGTCTTTTTCGCGTACGCCGCACCCTCGTGCGGTATGTTTGGTACGTTCACAGCTTATTCATTTTTTATGGACGGATTATAATTCATTCATCCTCGTCTTGTCAAGTCTTTCACAAGCATATTTTCCTGTTTTTTCGATGAAATTTTCTGGTCATTGTCATTCCGCACAGAAATACTTCTTTCTTTTTGTGCTATCAGTCATTTTCTCCTTTTGTTTTTTCAGCAAAATTTAAATTTCGCCGTAAAAACTTCATATTCTGCCGCATTTTCGCGCCCGTGCTCCCCCTGTATCCGGGGCGTTCAGGAGATGTTTTCCGCCGTAAGGACTCCGTTAAGCGCGCGCAGCCCTTTTCGCGAGAGCAGCGGATCACACGCAAAATGCTTTTGTATGAATATTCATTCTTCTATACATCAATATTTTGCCGTTTTCTTCTTGTTATCTGCTATATCCCACCAAATCAACAGGTTTTATTCTACGCTATTACGATAGCATAGTCAATCGCAAACATCACTTTTTTGGAATTTTAGGATATCTGCACAGCATTTTTCGCCGTTTTTTGACACATCCGTGACATGATCCGTCCGCAGGCAGGTCCCGTTTCGCCAGGAGTTGCAATATTTTGCGCATTGGGTTATAATGCAGACGACAATCTCTGTGCAAGGAGGAAACGCGATGAAGGCTAAGGTATATTTCTCCCGTGAGATCACGCCCGAGAAGGTCGTGGCGCTTTACCGTGCCGTGGGCCGCGAACTGCCGGGCAAGGTCGCCGTGAAGCTGCACTCCGGCGAGCAGGGCAACCAGAACTTTTTGGGTCCCGACTTCTGGCGGCCGATGATCGGGGCCGTGCATGGCACGGTGGTCGAGTGCAACACCGCCTACGAGGGCGAGCGCAACACCACCGAGAAGCACCGCCGCACGATGATCAAGCACGGCTGGAGCACGAATTTCGACGTGGACATTCTTGACGCCGAGGGTCCCGATCTGGAGCTTGCCGTTCCGAACGGCAGGAGCATTCAGAAGAACTTCGTCGGCAAGGACATTGCCAACTACGATTCCATGCTCGTCCTCTCCCACTTCAAGGGGCATCCGATGGGCGGCTTCGGCGGCGCGCTCAAGCAGCTCTCCATCGGCTGCGCGTCCTCCTACGGCAAGGCCTACATCCACGGCGCCGGCGAGCCCGAAAAGATCTGGACCGCTGACCACGACAGCTTCCTCGACGCGATGGCGGACGCCGCCTCGTCCGTGGCGGAATATTTCAAGAACAAGACCGTTTTCATCAACGTTATGAAGAATATGTCCGTGGACTGCGACTGCTGCGCCGTGGCCGAGGACCCGTGCATGGCGGACATCGGCATCCTCGCCTCGCTCGACCCCATCGCGGTCGATCAGGCCTGCCTCGATCTGGTCTACGCCTCCGACGATCCGGGCCGCGACCACCTCGTAGAGCGCATTGAGAGCCTCAACGGTGTCCGCACGGTCGAATCCGCGGCGGCGCTGGGCTTCGGCACGCGGGAATACGAGCTCGTGGAGCTGTAACATAAAACGCCATAAGGGAAAAGCACGGGGCTCCCCGTGCTTTTTCTTGTACATTATAATAGGTATGGGTCACAGGAACTTATCCAGCTCGCGCTCGACCTCGGGCAGCTTCTTCGGCGAGGGATGCTCGACGCGGTAGCCATCCTTGATGACCATGGAGAGCGTGCGCAGGGCCGAGAGATCCGCGAGCGGATCCTTCGCGCAGACGATCAGGTCCGCCGCCTTGCCCGCCTCAATGGAGCCGGTCTCGCCGTCGATGCCGGCAAGCCGCGCGTTGAGCAGCGTCGCGGTGTGGAGCGCGAAGGCCGGCGTCACGCCGCAGTATTTCACGAAGTAGCACAGCTCGCGCCACATATCGTAGTGCGTGATATAGGGGCAGCCGGTGTCCGTGCCGAGGCCGACCGGAATGCCGTTTGCCAGATTTTCCCGCGCCATGGCGATGATGCCGTCAAAGACGACCTTGCCGTTCTCCTGCTGCTCGTAGGTCGCATGGGAGACGCTGCGGTCAAAAAGCGCATAGGGCAGCGCGGGCGAGAGCGTCGCGACCTGGAACGCGCCCTTTTCCTTGTAGAGCGCGGTGATCGCCGCATCCGGCTGCGCGCCGTGCTCGATGGAGTCCACGCCGTTTTCCAGCGCCACACGCACACCCTCGGGGCTTTCGACGTGCGCGGCGACCTTCATGCCAAGCGCGTGCGCCTTATCGCAGGCCGCCTTCACCAGCGCGGGCTGCATCCGCAGCACGCCCGGCTCGCCGACGACCTCGGCGTCAAGCACGCCGCCGGTGATCATGAGCTTGATGAGGTCCGGCTTCTCCGCCGCGATCCGCTCCACATAAGCCGCGGCCTCCTCCGGCGTCTTTGCTTCGTAGGCAAGGGAGCCGGCCATGTGCCCGCCCGGCACGGAGACCGCCATATTGGACGCCACCACGCGCGGGCTGAGGATCTTTCCCTGCGCGGCCAGGTCGCGGATGATCGTGTCGAAGTCCGCCACGCCGCCGACCGTGCGGATGGTCGTCACGCCGCTGAGAAGCTCCGTCTTCGCGTAGCCCTCGCACAGCTTCACGCCGATGCGGCGCGTGAGCGCGTTGGCGGTGATGAGCTTCACGAGCTTCTTCGGGTCGCTCGCCTTTTTCTTCGGCTTGCCGGAGGCGGGCAGATGAACGTGCAGATTGATAAGCCCCGGCAGCACATACTGTCCGCCGAGGTCCACGACCTCATAGCCCTCGCGGCGCGCCGCGGCATCGGCGACCGCGCCGATGCGCCCGCCCTCAATATAAATATCTCTGCCCGTCTGCGGCGTCATTTTCTCCGTGCCGTCGAGCAGCACGCCGTTTGTGAGCACATAGTTTGTTTCATTCCGGAACATGGCATTTCCTCCGCTCCTTCCGTGTTTGCCTTATCATACCACACCGCTCCACGGCCGGCAAACGGATTTTTTGCGCACTTCGTGCATTCTGCACAATTTCGGGCCGACATTGTTTGACCAAAAGCGGGTGAAAAAGCCTTGCATCCGCCGTCGAATTATGGTATCATTACAATAGTTACAAATTGTAACCTTTGATACCGTTCGGCGGCGCGCCCCGTCTGCGCCGCTTTTTCATGAGAATTTGAGGAGGATGCCCTATGAAACTGCGCCACGCGCTCCGCGGCACGGCTGCCGGCCTGCTGCTGGCGGTCTGCCTGACCACCCCCACCCTCGCGCTCACCGGCGTTGTGGACGTCGGCGGCAGCGTTCTGCGTGTGCGCAAGACCGCGAGCACCGGCTCCGCCGTCCTCGATCAGCTGCCAAGCGGCAAACAGGTCGAGATCGTGGACACCGCGACGAACGGGTGGTACGGCATCCAGCTCGGCAGCGTGAAGGGCTACGTCTCCGCAAGCTACATCAAGCTGCTTGAGGAAGCTGCTCCCGTCGTCACGGCAGAAGTCAGCGCGGTGAGCGCCTCTGCCGCGCAGAGTGAGAGCACCTATGTCAAGGTCACCGCAGACGCGCTCAACGTCCGCACCGGCCCCGGCACCGACTATGCGGTCGCGGACGAGCTCGCGCAGGGCAAGGTCGTCAAGGTCCTCGGCACGCAGGACGGCTGGTATCAGATCGGCAGCGGCTACATCGACGCGGCGTACACCGAGGCCGCCACCGCCGAGGAGGCGCTCGAACAGCTTTACATCCGCGTCGTGCAGGGTCCGCTCAACATCCGCTCCGGCCCCGGCACCGGCTACTCCAAGGTCGGCTCCCTCGCCAAGGGCCGCTGCGTGAAGGTCGTGTCCGTCCAAAGCGGCTGGTATCAGATCGAGCAGGGCTACGTCAGCGCCGCCTATGTGGAGGAGACGGACTACACTCCCGCCGCAGCTTCGAGCAAGGGTCAGGAGCTTGCGAACATCGCGCTCCAGTACGTCGGTTACAGCTACGTCTATGGCGGGGCCAGCCCGCGCGTCGGCTTTGACTGCTCCGGTCTTGTGCAGTATGCCTGCGCACAGCTCGGCTACTCCATCAACCGCACCGCCTCCGCTCAGCTGCAAAACGGCGTTACCGTCTCGTGGGACGAGCTTGCCCCCGGCGACCTCGTGTTCTTCAAGAAGCCCGGCAGCACCACCTCGAAGCCCGTCACGCACGTCGGTATGTACATCGGCAGCGGTCAGTTCGTCCATGCCTCGGACTACGGCGTCGGCGTCATCGTCAGCAACCTTTCTGACGCCTACTACACCACCGGCTATGTCAGCGCCCGCCGCATCGCGGTATAATGTCAAATCAAAACAGCAGGAGCCTGCGCAGCGCGCAGGCTCCTTTCCTTATGGCTTTTTTCTGTCACACCGGGTAGGCGCCGATGCGCGCGATCTCCGCGTCGCACAGCGCGTCGACCGCGTCGAAGTCCACGCAGGGGCGGTAGAGCGCTTCGAGCGCGTCATGCCCGCGCTTGGCACGCTTGAGGGATGCGACCGCTTCCTCCTCCAGCGCACGGCGGACACGGCGGATGAAGCGCAGGTGCGCCTTTTCGGCGCGGGTCAGCTTCTCCTCCGCCATCGCGTCGACGCGCAGGCGGCGGTAGGGCTTTCCTTCATAGCGCACGCCCTCGCCGGTCGTGACGAACGCAAGGCCCCGTGCGGGGATCAGCAGATGCGCGATCTCCGCGGGCCGCAGCGGGTCGCGGCAAGTCAGAATGTCCTCCCCCGCCTCCAGCGCCGCGTCGCACAGCCGGCGCAGCACGGGCGCGGCAAGGCCGTAGCTGTCGCACAGCTCATAAACACGCGGGCAGAGAGCGTCCACGCTGTCGAAGCGGCACACCTTGCCCTGGCAGGTCAGTCCGCCGAGAAAGACGTCCGCCGCGCGTCCCCGCGTCTCTCCCCTGCCCTTGAGCTCGCGCGCGGCGATCCCCGCCGCGCGGCGCAGCAGCTTTTCCTCGTCGAAGTGCGCGCGCACCAAAGCACGGCGCTCCGCGTCCACGCTGCCGAGCGCCCGCAGAACATGGTACGCCTCGCGGTAGGACGCGCGATAGGCGTCGGTCAGCGCCGTCAGGCCGTTTGCGACCTCCTTCGCCGCCGCGCTGTCACAGCACTGCGACAGGTCCACATAGCGCTCATGCGCCAGCGCGTACCGCGGCTCGAGGACATGGGGCGCGGTGCCGTCCACAATAGCGGTGCCGATGGCGGGAAAAATTACCCCGTCGAGTGAATCCGGGTCGCCCGAGCAGTGGATGTATACGCTCTCCAGCCCGCGCTCCTCCAGCGCCGCGGCCGCGCGGCGCATGAAGGTCGATTTGCCGCAGCCGGGAGTCCCCTTGAGAATGATCAGATCGTAAAGCCTTGCGTCGAGGAGCTGGTCATACAGCCCATAAAAACCCTCCGCGCTGTTCGCGCCGAGGAAAAAATGCGTCTGTTTCATGGTCCGCCTCCAATGGTCTTAGTTTCTATCTCAACCTATGCGCGGCGGCGCGTCCATGTTTGCGCGGGCGGAAAATGTTTTGCGCAAAAAGGAAAAGCGCCCGTCACGGACGCTTTTCCTTTGATTTTTTCAGATGCCGAGCAGCTGGCGCTTCTTCGCCGCGAACTCCTCCTCGGTGAGCACGCCGGCATCCAGCAGCGCTTTGTACTGCTTGAGCTCCTCCACGGTGCTCGACGCGCCGCCCGCCTGCGCGGGGGCCGCGGTCTGCGCTGCGGAGGCGGCGCCGGTCTCCGGCGCGCCGGGGGCGATAAACTGCATCAGGTTGCGCGCAAGGGTGTGCAGCTCATTGACCTTCTCGTCGTACTTGTGCAGGAAGGAGTCCACGCTCGGATAGTCGTTTTCAAACTCCGGCGCGTCCAGCTCGTTGCGGTAGGATTTCCAATAGGGATGGTCCAGCTCCAGCTCCACCACGAACTGACGGAACGGCGAGGACTCGCGGAACTCGGGCTTATGGAACTCCAGCTCGCGCTCACGCTCGCGCCACTCCTCGTTGGTGCGGTCGAGATACTGCACGCGCTCAGCCTGCATGATGCGCTCATAGTCGCTTCTCTGCAGCTTGAACTGCTCGATACGCGGCGCGAGCAGACGGACGCGCTCGGGGTTCTTGCTCTCAGCGCAGACAAGACCGGCGGCCGTGCCGGTAAAGAGCGGTTCCTTATCCTCCGTGATGCGGAAGGACTTGAGCGCGGACTTTTCAAACACAATGGTGCTCTCGTCGTCCTTCAGGCGGAAGAGTCCGTTGGTCACATCAAGCACCAGCTGCGTGTTGAACGCGCCGAAGCCGAAGCGATACTCGGGATGGAAGCGCTCGCGCAGCACCTGATTTTTGTTGTAAAAATCTATGTAGCGGCGGAAATCGTCGAGCGTCATGCTGTCCAGCACGCCGTTCGGCAGGTCGATCTTCTTGTCGCATTCCTTGCAGATGGGCACGCCCTCGACCTTGGTCGGCAGCAGGCGGGGCGTCGCGTTGCCGCAGATGGGGCAGGGCTTCTTATTATTGCTGAATAATCCCATAATGCTTCTCCTTCTATTCCCCGTTTTGTCCGGCGGCTGTCCGGCCGTTCCTCGGACGCTCTTGCAGGAAAAGCATAGCACGCCCTGCGGAAAGATGTGCGTTTCTCGCCCGAAATGTATGATTTTGCGGCGCGAAATGCACCCTTCCTCCGCTTTACGCTTTAAACGGCGTGAAGGGCAGGGCTTCATATTGCTTGGTATAGCGCTCCATGAGCTGCTCCGCCTCGGCGCGGGGAATGGTCTTGCAGCGGTCTTCGAGCTGCGTGTCCTCCAAGGACAGGGCATCGAGACCCTTGGCGTGGTACCACACGCCGCCGCGGTCAAAAACGCTTTCGATGGGCAAAAGCGTCTCGCCGTAGCGGAGATAGGTCCTCCCCCAATGGTCGGCGCCGCCCGACCACTCATGTGCAAGCGTACCGTCAGAGCAGAGAAAATACTGGCTGCGGCTCCAGCCGTCCACGACGCGGACGGCTTTTGCGCCGTCGAGGCGGTAGATGTTGAAGATCACGCCGCAGCCGTCGCCCCAGTCCGCGCCGAGCAGCAGCTCGCTCGTGCCGTCGCCTTCAAGGTCGCGCAGCAGCCAGCCGGGTGTCTGGTAGTAGTCGTTCACGGACAGGAGATCATGGCTGAAGTCGGTCTGCACGTCGCTTGCGCCGGAGCGCCGCAGGCCGCTGATCTCGGCGAGCAGCGCGTCGTAGGCGGCGTAGCCGGTCGTGCTTGCCGCACCGCTGCGCGCAGGGGGCGGTGTGGTCGCGCACTTATAAAGCGCCGTACATCCGGCGGTAGAAAGCGTGTCGGAGCTGACCTCCATGTAGTACGCCTGCCCCACGGTCAGCCCGGAAAAACGAACGCCGTCGTTTACCTTGACGGTCACGGCTTTCGACGCCCACTTGCCCGCACCGGGCTCTCCCGCACAAAGCCGTACATTGTAATCCGTCGCGCCGGGTGCGCTGTAGAGGACAAACGCCACGTCCGCAGTCTTTGCGGTAAGCGGTGCG
>OGDF01005487.1_pt1 | contig 13435 bp, 12 predicted proteins | sample 1570141 | NCBI WGS metagenome assembly OGDF01 (sample SAMEA4370581, study PRJEB24528) | human gut metagenome | reverse complement strand
ATCTCTAATTTCTTCTTCTGAAATTCCATATTAGACAGTAAGATGTTCATTGCAAAACCTACAAGCAAAGCCCATCCGGAACCTTTGAATGCAAGCACTGCTGCCATTACTCCGGCAATACTTTTATCTGTACTCGTCTTACAATAATCCATACCAATTCTTGCACATACATATGCCTGGAATAACAAAGTGATCGCAGAACCCACGCCCATGATTGGTTTCATGAATGACACGATCGGCACTAAAATAACACTGATGAATGTTGCCATACGGAAAGAACTCATTCCACCGATCAGCGATTTCATCGCTTTCTTTCCTTCTTTATAACGCATTGCAACAGATACGGTCATACCAATCCAAAGCGGACCTGCCAGTGGTGGGAACGGTGCAAAAATTGCAAGGATCAGGTTTCTAAGACCACTGATCAGGTTTGATCTGCTTGAATTAAAGTCAATATATTCGTCAGTTCTGCTGTCCTGTGCTTCCTCTACCAACGTCTGTGATGTAACAAAATCTCCAAACGCAAGTACATAACAGATCAACGCCAACGGAATTGCACTTATAAATTTTGAAATCGGTGGAAATCCGACTGCAAAAATACTGACTGTGTGGAAAATATTACTAAAGTCAGGAGTTCGGATGAGTGTTCCAAGTTCGAGAACCGGTTTTGACAATTCTCCAAGCAATACTCCTGCTAACATAGCAATCAGATATGGGAATAAGTTTCCATATTTTGCCATGATATCCAATATTTTATGTTTTTCTCTGTTCTTTTCACAGAACGGTGAAAAACTCAAAAACGCAAGTAACAATGTACCGGAAAGTGTTGCGATTGGCGCAGTCATCAGCTGGCTTCCATCTGAGAGCTGTCCTTGCAATACTGTAATCGGTGCTGCAATCAGAATACCGCCTTTGATTGAATTCGGCACACCATTCACGAATTTATCTGCAAGCTTGGTAATTCCCATAAATATAAATACAAATGCAACAAGCAGCTGCAATGCAATCATTGCCTGAATACGCTCCGGTCCTTTGGGGAATCCATTTAAATATGCCAGTGTAAATGGTAATGTCGGTGTGATCCATCCCGGGACAACCGGATCTCCTAACCATCCGTGAAGCATGTACATAAATACTTCAATGATGACGCAGCTCCATGCAAGTTCATACGGAAGTCCAAGATTATCCGTCAGATACGGAATCGAACTTAACGCAGTAGCGCCAAGGATCAGACCTTGAAAAAATTCTACATATTCTAATTTATAATGAATTCCCGGAATACGCCACTGAAATGGGCCGAGTGGAATATAGGGAAGTTCGTTGGCTTTTCTTGTTCTTTTCGGACTCATCTTTTAAGCTTCTCCTTCATTTTTCGATTTACAAGTGTCTATTTTTTAACAATTTAATCTCAAAAAAAGGACTGCATTCTTTTTGATGATAACATCTTTTGGAACAACAGTCCATTTTTTTCGTATGAATTGAGATTGTTACTATGTTACTTCCTATAATGCACTTTTCCCGAAGATTTTTTTGTGCTGTGCTACTAAGTAGAGAGAACTTAAAATAGCAAGGATTGCAAATACTAACAGCATGATCATGAGGCTGTATACTGCACTTGCCTCACCAGATGATTTTGTAAGCTGTGCTGCCACTACTGGGATCAGATAGCTTGCCGCACCCATAAATGTGTAATAAATACCAGTATTTCTCCCCTTCGGTCCTGGGTTAAATAACTGAACAACTGCAAGACCTGTCTGAAGAGCACCTCCTGCTGCGAAGAATCCCAACATTGCGATAGCGATGTAAATGATTGCTACCTGATGGATAAACAGTACACCCGTAAGTGCCACTGCTGTACAGATAGAATCAATAAGGACAACCTTTAACGGGTTCCATTTTAATTTTGCCATCATGAACGCCCAGAAAAGTACTGCACAGATAGACCCGATTGTATAAATAGAAGTCATACCTGCTGCCTGAATCTCGGAAAGTCCACATACGGAAAGTCCAAATGCTTTTGTATACTGCTGTGCGCCATACATAATCGCCATGCAAAGGAACGCATAAAACATTACAAGAAATACGATAAATTTATTTGGCTTTACAAGCATTGCTGCCTGCACTGCATTATCGGATTTGTCTTTCTTTCCTTCTGACGCTTTCTTCTGATCATCATAAGCAAACGGTGCAATAATTGCAAGTACCAGACAAACAACTGACATTACAAGCGGGATAATAACATTTAATTTCCAGTTTCCGCTGTTTGCATTATGAACAACCATGAATGGATAAATCATACCGGAAACAGAAACAAAAAATTTGATTCCGATCAGTGCAGATCCAGGTGCTGCCGGATAAGCTTCCTGTACAGCCGGATATCCTGATGCATCCCAGAAACCGGATGTTGCAACTCCTGAAACAAATCCACATACAGAAGCAACTAATGCACTTTTTGTAAATAAGAATCCAAGGAAGCATAGAATATATAATGCTGCTCCACCGATCATTAATTTTTTACGTCCTACATGATCCGAAATCTCTCCACCAATCCAGACGCTGACGAATTTACCAAAGCCTGTCCATGCAACTGCTGTACTTACCGCTGCAAGACCTGCTGCATATGCTGCTGACTGTGGGTCTGTCATATTGAATCCCCACTGTTTTGCAAAGTTTACGTTGTTCTGACTTAAAATGATAGCCTGGATACCATGTGTTAAATAGCAAAAATATACACAAAGGATAGACCACAAATATTTCTTTGCTCTCATTCCATCATTCTCCTTTTGTGAATGTAATTATTTTGCCTGAGCCTTCTGAAATTCCTGATACTCAGCAAGTGGCATCTCTTTTCCAACAAACAGTTCGTAGTTAACTGCCCCCTGCTGCAGAAGCATTCCTGCGCCACCGATTGCTTTGCATCCTGCTTCTTCTGCTTCAAGGATCATCTTTGTCTTCTCTGGATTGTATACAGTATCTGCAACAACAAGATCCTTACGGAATAAAGATTTGTCAACCAGAGTTACATCCTCGTGTGGTTTCATTCCCATAATCGTTGTATTGATAAGAATATCACAAGTTTTAATTTCTTCTTCCAGTTTAGCCTTATCAGCAAGATCCTCTACAGTAACAACACAGTCCGGACACTTCTCTGCTAATTTAGCCTTTGTTCCTTCTGCTCTTTCATAGAATTTATCTTTTATATTGAAAATGTTAACTTCTTTTGCTCCATCCAATGCTAACTGAACCTGAATAGCTGTAGCGGCTCCACCGGCACCAAGGACAACAATCTTTTTATCTTTTACAGATACACCATTGATCTCGAGATTTTTAACAAATCCAACACCATCTGTAATGTATCCTGTGATCACGCCATTATCATTTACAAATGCGTTACATGCTCCGATGATCTCTGCTGCCGGAGAAAGTTTGTCAACTAACTTTGCTGCAATATTTTTACATGGCATTGTAAAGTTACCAGCGCGCATGTTGAATAAACGAATTGCCTCAAATGCTTTTGGCATTTCTTCCTCTGTTACATCAAATGCCAGATATGCATAATCTAATCCGTCATGCTGGAAACTGAAGTTGTACATTGCCGGTGATCCTGAATGTCCAACCGGTGATCCAAATAATCCCATTAAGCCTGTGTGTCCAGAAATTCTTTTTTCCATGATTCTAATCCTCCTGATATAATTTCATTTATAAATTCAATGCAACCTCATATGCTTCTTTTGTGGCATCCAGTGCACGGCGTGCTCTTACTGCGTCACCTACCATGTGGACTTCTGGTACGATGTCTTTTAATTCTTCTGCAAAGTCATAAACTACGTTCTGTCCATCACGGTGTGTATAACGTGAGCTGAATCCCATAGAGAGAACAACTGTATCGAATCCTCTTGCCTCGTAGATCGTCTCGTCTGATTTATCTGCTGCATTTTTGTAACTTACGCCATCTGAGAAGATTTCTGATACAGCTGCACTTGTAATCTGTTTGATGCCATATTTTTCAAATGCTTCCATAAGAAAAATTCTGTGCTCATGGATCACATCCGGTCCGATCGCATCTCTCATTTCGATAATGGCTACTTCATGTCCCTGCTCTGCTAAGAAGTCTGCTGTCTCTGCACCTACCATACCGCCACCAACAACTAAGACTTTATGTCCTACCGGGCGTGTTCCTTCCAGGCAGTCAACACCATAGACGATATCCGGATTTTCAATACCTTTGATAAATGGAAGTACTAAAGTCTCAGCTCCTGTTGCAAGGATCACTGCATCCGGTGTATCTTCTTTCAACATCTGTGCAGTTACTTTTGTATTCATCTTGATATTAACTCCGGCTTTTTCACATTTTACAATGTAACTTCTGATCATACCTGTGATATCACCTTTTCCTGGTGGATATGCAGCCAGTCTCATATTACCGCCAAGCTTATCTGTAGCTTCAAATAATGTCACATCATGTCCGCGTCTCTTCGCTGTAAATGCAGCACACATACCTGCCACACCACCGCCGATCACGTAAACTTTTTTCGCCTTCTCAGCCTTCGGCAGTCCTTCTTTTTCATGTCCAAGTACCGGATTTACAAGACAACAGATTGGTTTGCCTGCATACATATTGGCAACACAGCCCTGAAGACAGGCAATACATGGTGTAAGATCTTCCAGTCTTTCTTCCATTGCTTTCTGTGGTGTGTGCGGATCTGCAAGTGACTGACGTCCAAATGCTACTAAATCTGCATTTCCCATTTTAATGATCTGTTCTGCAAACTGTGGTTCTGTATATCTTCCGACTGTAATAACCGGAATAGAAACACATTTCTTGATATTTGCAACAAGCTCTGCTGAGAATCCGCCGTGAATTCCTGTCGGAGCCCACATATACTCATCTTTTAAATGTACTGCACGGGATACGTGAAGACCATCAATTCCGCAATCTTCTAAATAAGAAGCAACTGCACACATATCGTGATTATCAAGTCCTCCAAACATGTCTTCTGTACTGTTAATACGTGCAAGAACAGCAATCTTTCCTTCTGTTTTCTTCTTTACTTCTTCAATAATGAGACGTGAAAATCTCATTCTGTTCTCAAAGTTTCCGCCAAATTCATCGACACGCTTATTTGTTCTTGGTGACATAAATGAATTTACAAGATAGCCGTGTGCCATGTGGATCTCTACTGCATCTGCTCCACCTTTCATTGCACGTTCTGCTGCTTCACCATATCCTTTTACAAGCTCATACACTTTTTCTGTAGATACTTCTTCAGGAATGTCTCTTCCATCTGCTGATGCGATTGCTGTAGCAGCCTGGATCGGTGCTCCTGCATTCTTTGCATTTCCTTCCGGTCCTGCATTCTGAAGCTGGATAGATACCTTTGCACCTTCTTCATGGCAGGCATCTGTAATTTTCTTCAGACTTTCAATGCTGTTGTCATCATAAAGACATGGTTTCTTAGGACCGCCCTTCGCTCCTTTATGTACTACAGTCGCTTCAATTGTGATCAGACCAAACTGACCTTTTGCACGCTCACCATAGTAAGCCACAGATTCGTCACTCCATGTTCCGTCTGAATTTGCGAAATTATTTCCCATCGGTGGAACCACAAAACGATTTTTAACAGTCATAGGTCCAATCTGAATCGGAGAAAACATATTTTTGAATTTCATCATTTTACCTCTCTCTTTGGCATCATCTGTTTTTCAAATTAGTCTACCAACTCTGGCCAAACTTCTTTTAATACTTTCTCTGTGTTTTCATATGTATAAGCAGCTGCTTCTTTCAGTCCTTTTCCAAGGATTGCATCAGAAATAACTTCTACACCAACAACCTTCGGATCAACTCCTGCGTCTTTAATCATCTTAACAAATCCTGCTGTATCTTTTGCTCCTGTTCCCGGTGCAAGACGATCATGCATAGACTCATCTCTTAAAATAGGTGCTGCATATGGTCTTTCATAAGCATCATTGATCTGGATAGAAATAACTTTCTTGGCAATCTCCGGTGTAAGGATATCGTATGGCTGATCTGCTCTTACCCAGTGCCATGTATCAAGAATGAGCATTGCGTTGTCGCATCCAGAAGCTTTTACAACTTCCCAGCCTTTCTTAAGATCCGGAATTCCGCTGTATGGCATCGGCTCAACACCAATGATGTATTTTCCTGCTCTCTGGCAAAGTTCTTTTAATTTCTGTGCTGTGTACTCAACAGAATAATTTTCCATCAGTCCACAGTTGATGTGGCCTACTCCAAAGAGTTCGCACATATGGAAACACATCTGCTCTTTGTATTTCTGCTCATAAGAACGATGTTCCTCACACCACTGAACAATGTACTCTACCTCTGTTACTTTCATATCATGTTTGTCAAGAATTGCAAGAATGTCTTCATCATGAAGTCCTTCATTCAATGCATCAACATAAGTCTCTGCGCGAAGACCGATTCCTTCATATCCTGCTTCCTTTGCAGCGATTACACGATCTTCAAATTTGCACTGATCTCCAAGTGTCCATGAACTTACTGTGATTGGGTTTTTCTTTGACATAATTCTTCCTCCATTGTAAAAATTGAATATAATCCATTGGATTTTTCTGTTCAATCTTGTTGTTTTTTTCTATTTTTATTATATCTGTTTGTTAAATAAATGACAAATTGGTAATTCTATCACGATCCACGCATTTTGTTTATAGATTTTATTTACACTTCATGTTACGATATTCTTATCAATAAGCATTATTGCGTATTTATCTCTCAAATAGAGTAACTGTTCAGAGCCAACCTCCAAAATGCTACGCATTTCGTCGGTGTGGCGTATCCGCCAAATAAAATTTCAAAAACAGTCTTAAAAATGCAAGCATTTTACATCTGTTTTATGAAATTTTGCTTGGCTCTGAACAGTTACCAAATAGATATAAAATGAACCTGATTAAATGGGAAGATACAAATTTTTATAAGGAAGGTACCAGACTTTATGAATCTCTATCATCTTAGATATTTTGTTACTCTCGCTCATCTAGAACACTACACAAAGGCTGCGGAGATTCTTTCTATCACTCAACCAAGCTTAAGTCATGCAATCTCATCTCTGGAAAGTGAGCTCGGAGTAAAACTCTTTGAAAAAGATGGACGTAACGTTGTCCTCACAAAATGTGGACAGGCTTTTCTTGTCGATGTGGAACAGGCTTTGGATATGCTGGATTCAAGCATCAATAAACTGCAGATGACCGGATTTGGGGAAGGCCGCATCGATATTGTTGAACTCCGTACGCTCAGCAGTGCAGTTGTTCCGAACTTTGTAAAAGGTTTTTTGGATTCCACGCCTAACAAAAAAATCGATTTTTATTTTCACAGTTCGACCGGACTCACATCCGACATGATCCAGGGATTAAAAGAGCGAAAATACGACATCGCATTTTGTTCCAAGATGGACAATGAACCGCTCGTTGAGTTTGTTCCCGTCGCAAAACAAGAGCTTGTACTGATCGTACCGGAAGGACATCCTTTGGACGGGAAAACTTCGATTGATCTAAAAGAAGCGCTTACGTATCCGCACATCGTTTTCTCTAAGCGAAGCGGTTTAAGACATGTAATTGACAAGTTATTTGAAAAATGTGGCGGATACCCTCAGATTGCTTACTCAATGGAAGAAGATCAGGGTGTTGCCGGATTAGTCAGTGCCGGATTCGGCATCGCAGTTGTGCCGCGAATGCCGATTCTTTCCTCTTTACCGGTTTCAATCATAGAAATTTCAACTCCGTCCTGGGAGAGACTCTTCTACATGGCAACTTTGAAGAATGTTTATCAGGCACCTGTTGTTACGAATTTTAAGAATTATGTATTGGAGCATGCTGAAATATAGAATGATACATTTCTTCTACTTTACAGCATCGGTACGATCATATTTACCCAGAACCAGCTCACCGGCATCACAAGCACCATGGCCGGGATCATGTCTGCGACTGGAAAATCGTGAATCTTTGCGATCCGGAAACCAGTTGCAAGAAGCAGAAAGCCTCCACATGCCTTGAAGTCGGCAATCATATCCGGCGTGGTCAGTGGGAAGATAAATTTTGCTGCTGCGAATATAATAAGGAAGATCACACACTGCGGAATTGCAACTGCAGCAACCACCATACCTAATGTTCCTCCAAAAATCATCGCAGTAAAGAAATCCAGAATCGATTTCGAAATCAAAATTGTATGATCACCGCTCATTCCAGAATCCAGTGAACCATAAATCCCTGTCCCACTGGCACAAAACAATACGATAATCGTCACAAGCATTGACATATACTCTTCTCTGGACATGGATTTGTTCTTATTTGGGAAGAGTTTTCCCACTGGTTTCTCCATGCAGGTCGCTCCGCTATTAATAATTCCGCCCAGATTGACTGCCAGACCAAAGGCAGTTCCAATTATCACTGCAAAAATAACAGCAGGCATATTTTTCATAAGTCCAATGGAACTAACTCCCATTCCCATTGAGCAGACACCAAATATCTTGGTAAGTTCCGAATTGATTTTTGCAGGCAGCTTGTGCCCGAATAATGCCCCGATCACACCGCCGGCTGCAACCGACAGGGCATTGATAATAACTCCTATTGGCATATTCATCCCTCTACTTTCTAAAACACAGATGCGGTGTAAGAAATCTCCTACACCGCAAATTTTCAGTTTGATATTCAGTTTATCATAATACTTTTTATAATGTAAAGCTTTTATTTTCCCTATATATATGTTCTTTTACAGTGAACTCACTGTCCGTGAGCATACGCTGTAAGTTTTCTTTAAAAGCAAGGTAGGCGAAACGACTCTCCTCTGTTTTTCATCCGAATATTCTTTCGCAAAATATGTGCCATCTTTCAAAGAATATTTCCAATAATCAAAAAATTTACAGTAATGCCTCTTTGTATGACTGAACATGAGGCTTCACTTCTCCGTCTATGTAACTATCAAGAAATTCTTTCATACAGTTACGGCTATAGCGATTACTATGAATAATCTGTGCAAAACGACTCAAAGTATTTGAAATTGTATCATTGACCAAAATGTAATCATAACTATTGGCACATGAAATCTCTTCTTCTGCTATTTCCATTAAAGCATTCACTTCTTCTTCGGTGTAAATTCCCGTACTAGACAGCCGGCTCTTTAATTCATCCCAAGATGGCGGCAAAATGTAAATCAGTGTAGCATCCGGACAAAGTGCACGAATCTTCATTGCTCCGATTGTATCCACATCCAGAATTACATTTTTCCCTCTTGCACGCGCTTCCTCTACACTTTTCTTCGTTGTTCCGTAAGCATTACCATTCACATATGTATATTCCAACATCTCACCCATACGAACCATTCGCTCAAATTCCGGTACAGACACAAACCAATAGTCTTTTCCGTCTATTTCATGCTTTCTCTGTCTTCTCGTTGTCACAGATACACTGACACACGCCTGTTCATGATCCTGCAAATACTCTCTCAAAACCGTCTTATTCCCCACACCCGACGGTCCCGAAACAACAATCAACTGTCCATATTCTGCAATCTTGTCCAAATATTCCTTTTTCATCGCCGTTTCTTCCTTCCTCTCAACCATATTTTCGTATGATTTACACTTTTTTATTATAAATTCAGACAATATATTGCGTCAAGCATATTTTTCATACAGATGAACTCAGTTTTACTTGTTGTCCTGTGATTTGTATTTCTGTTTCCATAACAAAAAAGAAGAGAACTCTCATTTTACTGGAGTTCTCTTCTCTTAGTCATTTACTATTTTTCTTTGATTTACTCACTCTCTTTTCCAAAATTCACAGCAAGTACGATCATATTGATTCCCTGCATTAAAACAGCAAATGCGATCATATATCCAACTGAGAACATAGTCAATACCGGATGAGTAAAGGCTATAATACTTACAATAATGGATAACACACCACAAACAATTGCTAAAATTGCTTTTCCCTTAGAATCTTTAAACTTCTTCACTCCGGTTACAATCTGGAAGATACCATAAACCAGGACGCTGGCTCCAACCAGATAAGTTGCCATGATATCTGTAAGAAATCTCTGTACGCCACTGAACAATAAAATGATACCGCCAAGTCCTTCCAGGACTCCAAGAATACATCCTCCGATATCTTTCTTCTCTTTTGACAATGAAAGTATCACAAGTTCAATACCATTCACGAAGAGAAGCATTCCAAGAATCCATCCGATTGCTAAAAAAGTCCTCATAGGTCGAACTACTGCATAAAAACCTAACAACACTGTCAGAATTCCCGTGATCATTGTGATAATTTTAATTGTTTTATTCTCCTTCATTTTTGCTGCCCCTTTCATTTCTGCATTTCTTTTGTTTTTTCTATGATAACACAAATTTTTATTTACTTGTTACCTTTTTTTATATTTTACTCCACAGCCAAATACAAGCATTGAGAATATCAATATCGTAATCCAAATTGTTGCTTTGCTCTCATCTCCTGTTTTCGCATTTGTTGTGCTTTCGTCTTGTAAATGTTCCTCATCTTCGGGATGGTTCTCCTGCTCATTTTCGGAATTTCCTGTCACATATGCTTTTACGCTGGTACTTCCCGCATAAGTTGCAGAATCTGTTGTCTCCTGAGCCAGAGATTTCCTTGGAACTGATAAAGTACAAATACATACAAGAACGAGCGACATAAAAAAGATTTTTAACAAGCTTTTTCTTGTATTACTCCACTCTTTTTTAATTTGCATGTACATCTACAATCTTTGTATAGAAATTAAGTGTACCAGTGTACTGTCCACCCCAGACAGAAAGATCTTTATTATATAACTGATTACGGTTCAGTCTTAATTTGTCAGTTGCTTCTTGACCTGCTCCCGTAAATAGATTAAATAAAAATCCATTTGCATACCATGTCCCATTTTGAATACTCTCATCGTTGTTATTCATAATCTCATAATTCAGAACACAATCTGAATGTGTATTATGTGTCAGGCAAAACGGATCAGTACTTTGAGTTGCTGTCGCATCTTTCACTAAAACAGCGATTCCATTTCCTGCCCCGAGATTATCTGCTTTTATACAAGATACAGTGATATCTTTGTAAGAATATGCATTTCCTTCTGTCTCAGGCTGCTGTATTTTTCCAAAATCAACGGTCTCCGGAATACTTATAATATAATCTGCTTTATTTGAATTTTCCTCCACTGTTGTATCTCCCGTTCTTTGAGTCTCACTGGACGGGTCAAGATCTTTTGCAAAAACGCCTGTTGACATAACAGATACCATCATCGTTGCTGCCATAAATCCTGCTACTAATTTCTTTTTCATCATTCTACCTCCACGTTTATTCTTTTACATATAATTTAAACTCTGCGCTTCCGCCGTTTAACGGACTTTTATCTTCTAATGAATAACACTTATATTCTATAACTGCCTGATACTCTCCGGCTTCCAGTTCCTGGTCAAGCGTAATATTCTCCAGACCTTCTCCCGGTTTTAACTCTTGTGATTCGAACAGTTTCGTTCCGTCTTCCAGTTTCAATACAATTACAAAAATGCAATCATTATCTGCCGGATTACCAATGCTTACTGTCTGCTCCTTTGTATTCGCCTTCATTACCATACTTGTATATCCCGGAATCAGGATTCCTTTTTCCTCGGAAGGTTCTTCCTCCTCGATATCCACATCCCAGGCTACTACTTCTGCAGACGAATTTCCGGTTTTCTGATTCTTTTGGTTCATAACATATCAGGTAATTCCTGCGGCTGCTATCACAGCCGCAATCAGAATTCCGATTATAATCTTTGTCTTTTTTTTCATCTTATTTTTTTGCTTTCTTTTTTCTCCAGTAAATAACTCCACCTGCTACACTACCTGCCACAACAACAATACAAAGCAAAAGAATCACACTGCTGTTATCTCCTGTTTTTATTGTATCCTTAATATGATCAACTGCTTTGGAGATCTCACTCTTTTCTGCCAGTACAGCAAACGGAACCATCTCTTCTACATCTTTTGAGGCGATCATCTGTTTATCAATTTCAAGCTCTTCGATCTGATTATTTCGATAAACAAGAACCTTATATCCTTTTCCTCGATACTTTGACAAATCCAGTTTTACATTCAGATTTCCTTCGTATGCAGACGGCTGTCCATCTTCATATACTAACGTCGGTTCTGCTGAATAAAGAACCTGCTTATCTGTCTTCTGTGCATATTTCTTAAATGCCTGATAAATGTCATTCTTCTTGTCAAGCTCGTTCAACTGAAGTTTCGTATCTTTATGCATCATACCTTTTACGGTAAGTCCTCTTGATGCGTTCACTAATTCAACTTCCGTAATAAGCGAAGATAAGATTCTTGGATACCCCTGATTCTTTGTTGAATTCCATGTCCAACTACACAATTCTTCATTGCCTGCTACCAGAGTATTTAATTCCTCTTTAAAAGCATTGCTCTTCATCTCAGTCGCTGTTTTCGCTGTTCCCTGTTCTTCATTTCCTGATAAGGTATCCAGGTAATATGTGTTATTCACAGTTCCTGCTGTTTCTTCTTTTGTGCCAAATACTGCTCCGGTTGTCCCGCCTTCTATCGCAGTTTGTGCACTATATGCAATTTGAATGGAACCATTTTTATCTAGCTTTCCAACAATTCCTCCGGCAATTCCATTTTCCTTTGTTGACAGAGTGCCTATACTCATACAGTTCTCAATCGTTCCGCTGTTTACTACTGCAATTCCTCCAACAATTCCATCTGATGCACTTGCTGTTGCCTTTGCATAGTTCGCAGTATTTCGAATCACACCTTTATTCTCAACTACAACGCCTCCTGCCATTGATGTGCCCTTAACAAATGTAGTTGTCTCCGTCAAATTTTTAGGCTCCTTCGTAATTTGATCAGTAAATGAACCACTGAGATTTGATCCACTGATACACTCATCAATCAATCCATAATTGACAATCGCAAGACCTGCTGCTTTCTCTCCTTCAATGTTTTGATAAAAAGCTCCGAAATTCTTTACACTTCCCCGTGCACCGATCGTATCAAAAAGTGCTGCATTTCCATCTGATGATTTGATATCGAATCGGTAGACATAATATCCTTGTCCGTCAAATGTACCATTATACGGATTGTCTGCTGAACCGATTGATTCTGTCATTGTTTTACCGTTTCCGAAAATTGTGTTCATCAGCTTGAAGTTTGCACGATTGTTCTTCTTAACAATTTCCGGAATTTTCTTAAATTCTTCAAATGTACGAATCTCGTAAGTTTCTTCTACAGGTTCTTTCTCATAATTCGAATAGGTTCCATCTTCCCAACGATAGACTGTGCCATGTGTATCATCCAGAACCGGATAAGCATCCGGAGTTTCTCCGTTATCAATATTCTGATACCATACTTGAGAGCCGTCTGTCACCTCGTTATTTAAAAGATATGCCTCTTCACC
>OGDF01005484.1_pt1 | contig 13439 bp, 12 predicted proteins | sample 1570141 | NCBI WGS metagenome assembly OGDF01 (sample SAMEA4370581, study PRJEB24528) | human gut metagenome | reverse complement strand
AGGCTTCTCACCTGTTAGACTACCCGCCCTTCGTCTGGGCGCACAATTTCATATTGTATTCGTTTCCATATGTAGAATAACTTGGATATGCATTATCTGTACTGATAAATTCTGTGTCACTAAAATATTTTTTATATGTACTATAATCAATTTTAGACTCATCAAAGTCTGACTCTTCATATCGACAGTTATTCATATGATATCGAGTATGTTTTTTGTCATACAAATACCATTGTCCTGAGTTGTTTACCAGTTCTTCAAAACTTTCGGGCGTTCTATTAAGCTTTAATCTGAAATAATGTATCTTTTGTGTGACTTTTCCATATTCAAGCACACGTCCATTAAAGTACTCACAGAATTTCAGCCAGTTTTCATCATCGACCAAATCCGTATATTTACACCTATTGACTGTGCTCATCATATGTTTGATCTGATGTTCGACACCTTCATATTTTTGTTCTGTATTTTGAATGTATTCTTCCGTGCCGAATTTAGGAAAATATGTAAATTTAAGCGGTTCGGGATCTTTCGGCATTGTGAAGTCCTGAGTAGCAAGATATTGTTCTTGACCGTCCAAAAGCTCATCTCCGTCCGAATCTTCTTCTGTAGGGTCGGAAAGTATCGGCAAATATTTATGCTGAACTGTATCATTTAAAAGGAAGTTATACATGGGTGTGCTATACCACATCCGATTTCGCCGCTGCACCATAATTACTATTTACACATCATCATAATTATATATCTCATAATAATCTAGCAGCAAAACAGAGCATAATATACCTAACGCTAATACCAAATAATACCACCATTTTTTTTTGTAATGAATAAATCCGAATATCATGTTTGCCGCGTTTAAAATTATAACAGGGTAGATTGTCCATGCTGGAATCTTATATAAAACTAAATGATATAAATAATTTAAAACCTTATCACCATGCAAAAAGTTGTTTAATGGTTTCCAAAATTTATAATACATTTCATCTGGGTATCCCAAGCATTTTTCTAAGATATATCCGGGCATATTACATAAAAAATATACAAAATATAATATTATTAAAGCAAGAAAGATTTTTCTGTATTTACCATTTGGAACTTTATTCATTTTTACTAAATTTCCTCTCCCACCACATCTCGTAAACATCTTGATCTGCGGTATCTGTATAATAATCACCATTATTATTTCTTTGTTTTTTTGTATTTCCATAAATCATACCCGGAGCATTGCCCCAGTTGCTACATGACTTTTTACCGCCTAAATATGGCTTGACATCATATTTCTGATGATCGTCAGATGTTGAAGTTTTCTTCTCGGTTTCGTCATAGGAATAAACAAATTCTATTCCTTTTTCGTATCCGCAATAGTTATACGTTCCAACATTGACAGGATCATATTTGTAATTAGAATCGTTTTGTGCCTTGTTATAATCAGCAGTAAGTATTTGCCAATTTGAAGCTTTTAAGAGATAAGTGTAAATTTCTTCATGTGTCATTCCAGATAAATCTTTGTTTGGTGTTACAACTACTTCATTCATACCATATTTATCAACGAACTTCATGTTATATTCATTACCATAAGTAGAATAACTTGGATATGCTGAGTTTTCACTTGTAAACTCTGTTTTGTTAAAATAGCCTTTGTATTTATTATAACTGATTATAGAAGCAATGTTAGAATTGTTAAAATATGATTCTGTATATAGACAATTATTCATGTGATATCGAGTATTATCTTTTGTATAAATATACCAATCGTCCTTATGAGCAACTAATTCTTCAAAGCTATCCGGAGTTCTGTTTAGTTTCAATCTGAAATAGTGAATATCTTGCGTTATTTTTCCATATTCGAGCACACGTTCATTAAAATACTCACAGAATCTCAGCCAATCTTCATCGCTTACCAAATCTGTATATTCACACCTGTTGACCGTGCTCATCATATGTTTTATCTGGTAGTCAACGCCGTCATAATTCTGTTCTGTGTATTGCTTATACTCCTCCGTGCCAAACTTGGGGAAGTATGTTTTCAGTAGCGGCATAGGGTCTTTAGGCATGGTGAAGTCCTGAGCTGATAGATAATGTGCCTGACCGTCATACAGATCGTCACCGTCCGAATCCTCTTCCGTCGGGTCGGAGAGTATCGGCAAATATTTGATCGGCGGTGTATCGTATTTGAGGAAGTCATAAATGGGAGTGTTATACCTCGAACAATTCACCATATACGCGCTGACGTGGGTTCAATTTCCAGAATACCGTCAGCATTTGTTATACCTCGAACAATTCACCATATACGCGCTGACGGTAAATGTCGGTAACTCGAAGCTTCCGTCATCGTGCCAGAGAAGCAGATCAGTATTTACTTCTTCCCAGTCCGTGAGGCTATCAGAATCGGTGTCAATGAGATTTACGGCATTCAATTCACCATCTAAAGTTATAGTTTTCCATTTGGTTGGAACAAAAATATCATATGTTTTATTAGCGCTATTATTATCATCCCATTCGCAGATAAATCCACAATGCGAAGATGCGTAAAAATTTGATGAAACAGTATCGTTTATATTGAATGTATTATTCCATTGACCTATTGAAATATCTGTTCTTCCTTTTTTACCATACATATGTATATAATACTCGTTTGCGGTATTAGTTGGTTCGCCGCTTGCCCAATTTGTGAAGTAAAAGTTCTCGTTAGTTACCCATTTCCATTCGCTATTTACTTGTTTTCCGCCTATCCAATATAAATTATTTGCACAATTTGTCAACAAATTATTATTAATAAATGCTTGTTCCTCTGATGTGGTTATGGTTACAAGATGACCACCAAGTGAATTACAATACGCATTTGCTTCTTCCCATGACATTCCCGTAATATCATAAACTGCATATGTACTCCCTTTAAAATTGTATGATGTTTTAGGCATAGAAGTCTCATCAGACAAGAGATTGATATTGTCTATATTAAGAGTTATATCAGATATTTCATCTTCATCATTTTTATATTCAACGCCAATATTCTTCAGCCATATCTCCATGTCCATTATGCAGTAGGTCCCGAATTCATCGACCTCAGCATAGAGGACATTATTATCGTCATCAAACTGAGTTTCTATCGGAAGCAGCATATTTGTCTCAGTGTCAAGCTTGAAAACGTTAAGTCGTCTTATTCCCTGAAATTCGGGAAGTGATGAAAATGTTCCGTCAGTATTTTCAAGATATGTGTCCTTTACTGTATATTTTATTACAATATTTTCAGGATTGCAGACATCAGAAATCGCTATGTCAACGCCATTTCCAAGCATAGCCTCATTTTCTATTGCCTTTGAATAGCCGCTTATCTCCGCTGTTATTTCGTCCTCAGCATACATATTGGTATCAAGCTCAACAGATAATGTATAGGGGCTTCCTTCTGTATTTATTTCAGACAGTACCTTGCTGTCAGCGGATATTACCTGATAGAAAGAATACTCACTGTCAGGAATTCCAAAAGTCTGAGGATCATTAGGATCTAATCCAAGCTTAATTTCCGAGCTGTCTGAAATACCACCATCATCAGTATCGGTTTTAGTAGGATCGGTTCCATATATATAAACCTCATCATAATCGTTGAACTCATCTTCATCAGAAAATTCTGAGCATGGATCAGAACCAAGTTCTATTTCATAAGAATTTGAAAGCCCGTCAGAATCACAGTCCGCATCAGCATCTGATACTCCTTCTATTACAGAATCATATACTGTGGGATCTGTACCGGTTATATAGACCTCCTGATAATCTGTAAGTGTGTCACCATCTGTGTCAGCAAGGTCCGGTCTTGTTCCAATAGCTATTTCAAGGACATCAGGCAGTCCATCGTTGTCACTATCAAGAAACTCAACATCATAGTAATCATATTCATCTTTTGTGACCACAAAAGGTACAGACTCTATTTTTTCGCCGTAATTTGTAGTTAAAACAACTTTAAAATATCTTGTTTCAAAGTCATCAGTAATAAAATACTGATATTCTGTCGAATCTGTTACAGTTGCGATATGGTTATAATTTATATTGTCATCAGAACAGAATATTCCATAGGTGCTGTTGCCATAATTACTCTGCCATTCAATATCTATGACATTAGCGTCTTCATCATAAGAACCGAACGCAAAAAGCTCAATATCTGTATCTGACTCTGTTCCTACTATCTCAGCCATTGTACTATTATAATTAGCATTCACATTAGGGCAGTCAAGAGTTATTGTCTGGGCTATTAATATAGCATTATTCAGATTGAGGTTGTCGGAATCTATAACAATATCACCGAATGGAGCATAAATAAGCCCATTAAAGTTCACATTGGTTGTGTAAATATTAATATCACCGGTTTCTGAGCAAATAACTGCATTATTTGAATTCTTAACTTCACCATTAATATTTACGTCCTCAACAGCCTTTATGCCGGAATTAAGGTTGATATTGCCGGTAAGTTCGAGAGTTCCGCCAACTTCGAGAGGAACGTTGATGTTTATATTTGTTTCAGAATAGCTATAATCGTCAATATGTGTTTCTACGTTATCACTACTGAAATATGCATAATCAAGTTTCTTCAGGGCATATATCATGTCCTTACCGGCATTTTCAGTTATTGTTCCATTAATGTTTAAATTGCCGCTTGAAACTATAGTGCCGTTAGTCGCAATATTGCCATTTGCACAAAAATTTCCACAATTGACAGTAATAGCTCCCTCTGCATCAGATGCTGCAAACAGCATATACGGATATGATTTTGTACTTTCATCAGCGTGAGCAGGTACAATTGGTATAGCACTAAATGCCATTGCTGCGCTCAGTACACCTGAAAGCAAATGTTTAATAATAGGTTTCATAATTGACCTCCTGATATAATTTCATTAAACATCACAAAATATTTGTTTAATGTGAATGATATTATATCACAAGTGTGTCAAATTGTCAACGATTTTAAAACATATTATTTCTGAATAATTAATATTACAGCAAAAATATTTGAATATACATTTTCTTTTACCACTAACCTTGTCTAACTAAATCATATTTTTTGAAAATTTCTATAAACATCTTGCAGTTAATTTCACGACTTTATTGTTCGTCTTCATAGCTTAGGTACTATGAATGCGCTACTCTATTGAGACGATTACACTCCCAAAATTAATGAGGAATTACGTGTAATACGAACCGGATTTTTGAAAAATGTCCAGCCGGATAGGCGCATCTATTATTTTCGGTTGTACATCAACTCGTACATCAACCGAAGCAAAAAATATTCGACTCAACACCGTTGCATAATTTTAAAAATGCCTGTTTTTCGGACTGTATGCCACTCAGTGATACTGGGTGATATATACGCCGCAAAGCTCATAACCCGAAGGTCGTTGGTTCAAATCCAGCCGCCGCAACCATATTGGCGTGACTAAAAGAATGACACGCACTGAAAAGCCCGATTTATCGGGCTTTTTTGCTGCCCTAGTGTTTGGTGAAAAATTGAAAAACTGAGGGATGACATTGCAATATTTAGGCAATTTTGGAGGATTTGAACTGCCACAAAGGCAGTTTTTATACAACTCATAGGTCTAAGCACAGGCAAATCTCAGTTTTTCAGAGAAAAATAGTACACAAAGTTTCGGACTCGGTTTTAGTGGTTTTCACGAAATGTGAAAACACTGGGATCGAGTCCTTTTTTGTTTCCTCGAAAACCAAGTGATAGAAAATCTATCAGCGATTTGTGAGCCGTTTTTTACGACATCGGTGGCAGGTCGGGAAACTACACCACCGAGAGCAAATAAAGCCGCTGTGAACGATTTTTGAGCCTCCTGTGGCAGATACATAGAAAGCAGATCACGCCTGCTGTCTATGGAATAATTATGTAACAGGAGGAAAACAGATGAACAAATTTTACATGAACGGTAAGCTGATACACAAGGCTTCCGATTACAACACCAAACGCTGTGAGGTCGAGAAATGGGTATTCCTTCCTCACTCCGACTTTGAAAGACTGAAAGCAAACCCATATCAGGAGCATGAAGCTATAACTGCCGCCAGGGACCTTATGTACGAGGGCAAGAATGCCTATCATTGCATAATGCTTCTTGACGAGTACGGCGAAGACGGACTGCTCATCGAAGCGGAAGGATTTGATTATCCTCGCCTTTCCATGTTTGTACCTGATGCTAAGTTGATCTTCGAGAGGTACCAGACTTCCGAACCCGAACTGAAACTTCACGACATGATCAAGGATACTGTTGAAAAGATCGCTGAACTTGCTCACACAGACAAGACAGACTTCACATCGGCTGATATGATCGACATGGACGAGGTCGAGAGCCTTGTCAAAAATGCTATCGTACAGCAGCTCGCTCAGAGAGATGATATCAAAATGGCTGAGAACACTGACATTGGAGTTGACTTTCAGCCGGATATCCATGTTGAGGCTGAGAAGCTCACAGAGCTGAAGTTCTACTGTTCCCTTAAAGTTCAGCGAGAGATCAAGCCTTCATTTGATGAGGATGAAGACGAATTATTCGAGGACACTGAGGAACTCTCCGGTTTCGAGGTGCTTGAGTACGAAAGCGAGATCAGTGATGCTATCGAGGCGTATCAGTCAGACGAGGAAGAAAACCGTGGAATAATGGCATATCTCGGCGACAGAAAGCGTTTCGCAGATAAGGTCTACTCCATATTCCCCTCCGTTGAGAAGGTCGGCGACAGGCTCATGGGAGTATTTACCTGTCACATCTGCGGCGAGCTTGACAGCTACGAGTATGACGAATTGCTTCAGGAGCTCCGTGGACAAGCAAGTGATGGGTGGGCCGAGTCTTTTGAGCAGCGTGATATCCATACTTCTGAGGGAGATATCTACGTCAGCTTCTATGACACCTGCGGTGCATGGGACCTTATGACAGAGGAAGAAGTTAAGGCGGCTCCTGAGTCACCGTCTGAGGATATCAGCATGAGAATGTGAGGTGGACAGGATGATAGATTTCACTATACACCATAAGAAGGAGCCTTTAAATAAGGTACTTGCTGTTGAACTGCCTATGAATGCCGATAATCTGTCGGATCTGTTACAGGAGCTCGGATATGAACCGCCTGAGAAGCTGAAAGTAAACAGTAAAGGAAAACCGTATGTCATTGAGCTGAACTCAGACACAAATATGGGCTTTGCTATCCTTGAAAGGCTTTGCGACAACGATACGATAGCAGAGCTTAATAACTTGTGTACTGTAATATGCAAGTGCTCAGATCAGGACTACATCTATCAGACTATATACAATAGTGATGTCAGATGTATAAATGGCATCAAAAAACTGTTTGCAGACCGATTTATGGAGTTTTCAGATAAACTGGTGCTGAATACGAGCCTTGAAAGAAAGCCGACCGAACTTGCGGTCAAGGGCTGTATCATCGAAAAGGCTATCCCTGTCAGCCACAGGAAGTTCGAAGCAATTACGAAATATCCTCTCAGGGACGAACCGCTGATAGCTGAAAACAAGAACATCATGTACTTTGACAGTAAATATAATATGTATCACTGTCTTCTCATTTACGACAAGGACTTCGGCGACGGTATAGTCGTGAACTCTGAGGGCAGTAACTATGCCCGATACGCTCAGTATGTTCCGCAGGCAAAGGTCATATATGAGCAGCATCGCTCCACTCATATCAATGAGTTAAGGCTCTGCTGTCCTATAGAAATATATCAGCATATTTATGATTATCCGAGGGATAACTGCATTCTTGATAATGCGGATATGGCTGGGTATGCTGATGATATCAACGCATTTATTTATGAAAATGACCTTCCTGCAGAACATGAAAGAGGTCTTATGCATTGGTATCATCCCGAAGGTCCAGATGATGAGATAGCAGAAAAGGTATATTCCGCACACTGTACAGTAGAGGTAATAAACGGCGAGCTGACAGGAGTCATAACAGCTAAGATCATGGGCGAGCTTTCCGATGAATCAATGGAAAGGTTCACAGACTACTGCATCGGTCAGTTGAGTGATGGTTGGGGCGAATCACTGGAGCAGAAGTACATGAAGACTGAAAACGGTGAGATCAATATCAGCTTCTGGTCGGACGATGATTCATGGGCTCTTGTCCCCGAGGACGAATATTTAAGCGCTAATACACAGGATATGGAGATGAGTATGTGAGTAAAATCGAGATAACAATACCTCCGCAGTTTTCAGAAGCTATCGAGAAAGCTGCGGAAAAAGAAGGAATAACCGCAGACGAACTGACAGAAAGAGCTATGAAGAAGCTCTTGGAAAGGGGCGATGAGAATGTCAGAAACTGAGAAAAAAGGCATAACAGTAAAGATCGATGCTGACCTGCACGCTCAGATCAGGCAGTACATCGAAGCAAACGGTATGACAATGACGGAGTTCGTATCAAAAGCTCTTGATGACGAGCTCCACCCGAAAATGAATATCAAGGAGGAAAAATATATGGGAAATATGCGTACAATGGCGTTTCAGGTGCCGGAGGATTTATTCCTTCAGATCAAGGATTATCTGGACAGGCACCACATGACACAGAAGCAGTTCGTACTCGGTCTCATCCAGGACGAGCTCGACCGTGACTATGAGGAACAGCAGGCAATGGCTGAAAAGCAGCAGTCAGAGGATGAGCCTGACGAAGATGAGGATGAAGACCTCGATGAGGACGAAGACGAGGACCTGTCTGAGGAAGACGAAGAATCAGAGGATGAGGGCGAAGATGAAGACATCGACGAATCCGAAGATCCGGAAGAATCTGAAGACGAGGGAATGTCTATGGATATGTGAGGTGGCTTTATGAAAGGATTTCCGTCAAGAGAACAGGTTGAGCGCATAAAAGCTCAGTATCCCGAAGGAACAAAGATATGCTGCGAATATATGCCTGATGATCCGAATCCGATAGCCCCCGGAACTGTCGGAAAGGTAATGTATGTTGACGATATCGGAACATTGCACTGCACTTTCGATAACGGAAGACAGCTTGGACTTGTTCCAGGCGTTGACAGTTTTCATGTGGTTCAGCCTGCTGTATCAGAAGCTAAAAAAGAACTGACAGAGAAACACAGCAGCCGATATGGCGACGTTTATGTCTCCACCTGTTACGATAAGTCTATCCCAAGAGTTGATGATAATGGCAATGAGATACTCTGTGAAGGATACTACTGTCAGGTGTTTAGTGACAGCGACTGCACGAATGAGATCGATAGTTTCTGTCTTGCAGAAGGTGTTGAGATCACAGACCTGTCGGATGAAGCTGTTGCGGCTGGTATCAAGAGCTACCTTGGCTTGAATAATGAGGATATAGCTCAGGATGAGGACGAATCTCAGGGAATGTCGATTGACTTATGACCGCAGGTATGGTATAATAGAGCTCGCAGTAATACAAGAGAGGAAAGATATAATGGAAAAAGAACAGAATACTGTTGAGCTTACAAGAGCGATGTATAAGGAAATCAAGGCTATGAACCGAGACCAGATGCAGCAGGTGCTGACTAACATCTATGACCAAGGAGCCAAGAGCGTCGAGCATGGTGCTATCGAGTTCGAGAGCCTTCGTGAAGAGATCAGCAAGATAAACGGTATCGGCGAAAAACGTCTCGATGAAATAATGGCAGTAATAGTGAGCTTCATCTCTCCTGCCGAGTAATACAACTGAATACTATTATATATATAATTAAATGCCATCGGTGGTGAGTCCGTAACAGGACAACTATCGGTGGCCTTTTTTCGTTACATACAGCTGTCTGCAAAAATGCAGGCGGCTGTAATTTTTTGATGAAAGGTGTGAGTCTATTGAACAATGCAAATCAGAAGGAAAATTACAGAGAAAAAAGTGAGGTGAACTACAACATTGATACGATATTTAGATATGTTCGCAGGTATCGGCGGTTTCCGCTCAGGCCTTGAACGAGTCGGCGGCTTTGAGTGTGTCGGTTACTGCGAGATAGACAGTGCGACACGTTCCTAATTGAAAAGATTAGGCACTAATAAAAGAACGTGAAAAAGTTTTCTTTATTAGGAGAACTGATAATCCGAGAGGTGGAATGACGGAGTAACGCCCTGAAACGCCTTCCCTGATACTCCGACTGGCATTATTGGGAAACCGATTTTGTCAGAAGCTCGGTGAAGTCGGCTGAGAGATACCGTAAATCTGCTTATGTGGATACGAAAGCTGTTCAGAGGTGAACGGTGTATCCTATAGGTCGGGGGTCTATAAAATATATATGGTGAGAATGACAGAAATGTCTGACGAATCTGCGAATGTACGGGTCTAAATCTCGAATATGCAGAAATGCATATACTGCTTGAATGCGGTGACAGTGAGGTAAAGTAAAATTTGTCAATATGAAATACCTTGGAGTGTTAAAGGCACTGCCAAGCTGTCAGGTCTATAGCAGACACCTAAGTATATATGTAAAGATAGGATTATCGGAACGTGGCAGTCTACAATACGCATTATGCGGTACAGACGAAGAACAATAAGCTGTTTTGATTGTGGGCAAAGTAGTGGCATTACCGTTGATGTTTTCTGCAATGGAAAACGGAGAGACAGCCACAAGTCAGTATTACAAAAGAGTTATAGGTATTAAAATTCATAGCTTCGAGTATGATTAGGATTTTATCCGAGAAAAACAATCCCGAAAGGGGGGAGTTGCCTATGACAAAGGAAAAGAAACAGAAAAAGTTAAGATACTTGGAATATTATGATTTGCAGGAATGCTTTGATGATATGTATGCTAAAAGCAGACAAGGTGAAGTTTTCACAAATCTTATGGAGTTAATATCCTCAGAAGAAAATATACGGCTTGCATACAGAAGCATTAAACGTAATTCAGGCAGTCATACAAGCGGAACGGATAAATTAAATATCAAGGATATTGAAAAGCTATCCGCTGAAAAATTAGTTGAGATTATTCAGAGAAAATTGAAATTCTACAAGCCGAAAGCTGTGCGGCGAGTAGAAATACCAAAGCCGAACGGTAAGACCAGACCGTTGGGAATACCGACAATAGTTGACCGACTGGTTCAGCAGTGTATACTTCAAGTGCTTGAACCGATATGTGAAGCAAAATTTCATAAAAGAAGCAACGGTTTTAGACCGAACAGGTCAACGGAACACGCAATAGCACAATGTGATAGATTGATACAGCTAACACATTTGCATTATGTCGTAGATGTGGATATAAAGGGATTCTTTGACAATGTAAATCATTCAAAGCTGATACGTCAGATGTGGGCTATGGGAATACGAGATAAAAAGCTGATATGCATAATCAAGCAAATGCTGAAAGCACCTATTGTATTGCCAAATGGTGATATGATTTACCCTACAAAGGGCACACCACAGGGAGGTATTTTATCACCCCTGCTTGCAAACATAGTGCTCAATGAATTGGATTGGTGGGTAAGCAGTCAATGGGAGACAATGCCTGCACATAAAGAATACAAGCTGCGTATGGACAGGAATGGTAATCCCATAAGAAGTCATATATACAGGGCATTCAGAACAAGCAATCTGAAAGAAATGTATATTGTGAGATATGCAGACGATTTAAAAATTTTCTGTCGTAAAAGGAGCGATGCAGATAAAATTTTCATTGCCGTAAAGCAATGGCTAAAAGACAGATTAAAGTTGGAAATCAGCGAAGAAAAATCAAAGGTGGTCAATCTCAAAAAGAATTACTCTGAATTTTTAGGTTTTAAATTAAAAGCGGCACGGAAAGGAGGGAAATACGTCGCCAGGTCTCATATGTCCGATAAAGCGGTTAAAAAAGAAACGGAAAAATTAAAACAGCAAATCATTGTCATACAGCACAGCAAAGATAGTATAAGTATGACAACTAACATACGGCAGTACAATTCTATGGTTATTGGAATTCATAATTATTATAGATGTGCAACTTGTGTAAATCCTGATTGTATGGAAATACAATTTCGAATCAACAAGTTATGGTATAACCGTTTAAAAGGACAAATAAGCAGACAAGGCAGCATACGCCATAAATATATAGCAGACAGATACGGAAAAAGCCAAATGATTCGGTTTCTGAATCAAGAACCAATATGTCCGATAGGATATGTTCAGACAAAAAACGCTATGGATAAGAAAAACAAGATATGCAAATATACGGCTGAGGGCAGAGAGGAAATTCATAAAAGTTTGAAATTCAACAAATACGTTACGTCGGTGCTTCATATGCTTGCAAGGTCGTATCTGCCGAACAGAAGCGTTGAATATATGGATAACCGAGTTTCACTGTATGTCGCACAATATGGAAAATGCGCCGTTACAGGCAAGGTGCTTTGTATTGATGAAATACATTGCCATCATAAAAAGCCTATTAGTCAAGGCGGTACAGATGAATACAAAAATCTTGTGATAGTTCACATTGATGTCCACAGATTGATTCACGCTGTTAAACCCGAAACAATACAAGCATATCTGATAAAAATAAAACCCAATAAATCTCAGCTTAATAAAATCAATAAATTCCGAATATTAGCAGGAAATCCTGCAATTTAAGCGTTTCAATAACTTTGAAAGTAATACCAATCTAACAAATTTGTAATATTGATGGAACGCCGTGTGCGGTGAAAGTCGCATGCACGGTGTGAAACGGGGGAAAACTCGGAGATTATATCAAAGAGTTACCTATCGTTATAATTTGCTCAGAAGGCTTACCGAGCATTGTACGACACAGGAGGCGAAGCAATTTATGAGGATATCACAAAAATCGATTACAGAGGTATGCCAGATTTTGATCTGCTCGTTGGCGGACCATGCTGTCAGTCGTTCAGCGTTGCGGGGAAAAGAGGCGCTTTTGAGGACGACAGAGGAAACCTGTTTTTTAATTATATCCAAATCCTTGAAGCCAAAAGACCTCGCTATTTTATCGCTGAAAACGTACCCAACTTGCTTGGTATATCGCAGGGGGAATGTTTCCGAATCCTGCTTGAAAAAATTTGCGAATTGGGGTATACCTGATTCTGCAAAACTGAAACATCCGCCACTGTACAAAACAGCGTAAATATGTTAAAATAGAATCATAGAAAGCGCTGTGAAAACAGCACCCGGAGGGTGAATTTGAAAATGCGGAAAATTGAATATATTGTAAGCAATGAAAGACTGATAACACCGAGCGGATTATCGCTTGTAGGACAGGTGCTCAGCAAGTCAAATCTGATCAAAAAAGCAAATCGTATGCGGACAGAAAAGCGCTCACAGCCACAAATCAAAAACGGGGACATCCTTCTGACGATGATCGGACTGCTGGCACTCGGAAAGTCAGATTTCGAGAATGTCAACGAATTCCATACCGATGAAGAATTTTACAAGAATTCGCTCGGTATCGCATACGGTATTCCTTCGGATTCTTGACGGAAATATTGATATGTTCCAGTCGTGCAAATTTGAACCATCGCCCA
>OGDF01005480.1_pt1 | contig 13461 bp, 9 predicted proteins | sample 1570141 | NCBI WGS metagenome assembly OGDF01 (sample SAMEA4370581, study PRJEB24528) | human gut metagenome | reverse complement strand
CTTGCATACACCACACTCGGCCCCATCCCATGCCTCATCAGCACCCCTTCTTCTATAAACCTATTCAAATCGACAACCGCCTGCTTATAACTACGTCCTGCCAGCCGTGCATACTGGGAGCGATTGATGCAGGGATACTGCTGCAAATACTCATCCAGCAACTGCCAGCGCTGCTCCACGCCCAACGCCTCATCGGCAGACGAAGCAGGCGCCGATGCCGATTGCGGACAACGCTCCAACTGCATCTTACCTTTCAAATCCTTATAGAACTCCCTGCCCAGACGGAAATTCAACCCACGCAAAGCGATGGAGGCAGCACGAAGCTCTTTCTTGTCCGTCGCCTGGCGGGTACAACTCAAAGAGGGGGTGAAGTAACCCAGTTCGCCCAGCTCCACCGTCCAGCCATTGGCAAGGCAGTCGCGCAACTCGTCCATAAAGCCTGCCATCGCTCCTTCCAGCAGGCTGCGGCTGAGGCCGGTGAAAAGATGTACACGCTCGATAAATTCCTTGCGGTCGATGGTGCCCTTGGGGACAAAGCGGGCATAAAGGGATTGTTGCTCGCCGGTCTGGCGGACGTCGGGTTTCTCGAAAAGGTCGTAATACGCACTCATATATATTCTGTTTTTAATTGGTCCTGCAATTCCGTCATTTCTTCTTCCACGGCATTAAGGAGAAGAAATGCTATTCTTTAATCATTCCACCATGGAGAAAATATCATTCCACCACGGAAGAAAAATCGTTCCACCATGGTAGAACGATTTTTTCCACACGATGGAACGATTTAATAGTAGCATACAAATATACTAATCGAAAGGAGGAAAAACAAGAAAATTCCCATAAAAAACATATCTTTACGCTGGAAATGAAACATATAAAAAATACACACCAAACTCACTTTAGAGTCATGAAGAAAATATATCCCAAAAAATGGTTGGAACTGCATCCGTACAAGCAGACAAACAGCGTTGACCAGTACTACGTCGGCATTGCAAACGAAATCCACAAAAGACTTTACTCTTCAACGATAGCCGACGCCTTCGAAGAAGAGGAAAACATACGCTATACAAGCCTCTGCCTCGCCGCATGGTTTGAGGACGTCATCTCCCAGACCGGCATCTGGCAGGCATTCACTGCCGAGTGCCGGAAGCGATACGGAGCCTATCTGCCCTTCTACCCCATCAAAGGCGATTATTTTCCGGATGAAATCAATCTGGAGGACATACGCTTTCTGCTTTGGCACCATATACAATATCTGTGCCGGGGAATAAGCGCCATCAACCCCGAGAATCCCGGAATAGAGCAGACTGCACAAGAGATATACGGACTGCTTGCAGAGGAATACGAAACCGCTCCCGAAAATGAAAGGATGCAGGAATTTCTATACCACTCTGCCATGGGAGAAGAAGACTTCTTCCGCTACCGGGAGATACTGGATTGGTTTCACTACCAATGCTACTTCAACATCGAAAATGTCGCCCAATGCCGGGACGAAGCTGAACGGTTGCTGGATGATGAAAAGATTACTCCCGAAATGGCAGAGACCCTCATATATGCCACACGCACCTCACTGACGTTCAAAGGCCGCCGCAACCTGCTGTCGCTGACCTCACCGGAATGGCTGGCTCTCATCGGAAAAGCCCATCCCGAACATCAGCTTTGGGGCAAGGTGAAGGCACGGGAAAACAGTTGCTATCTGCTGGAGAAAGAAGACGATGAATTTCTGTACGTCAAAGATTTGTGCAGTGAGGACGAAGGCGAATTCAAGATAACCAAGAAGTCCTTGAACCTTTCGGCCATCCGTAGCCGAGAGGTAGGGAAAAGCACCCTTATCTGCGAACTGATTTATTTTGGCAACACATGGTGGCAGTGCGGCATCCTCCTCGGGAGTAAGAATGCGTTCCAGCTCAAAAGCCTCGAGTACGGAACGGTGGACAGCGTCAATGGCGCGGGCATAGATATGCTGCACCTTCTTCTGCTTCAGCAAAGCCACTACACGGATGGATGCACCGAAATTCTCGCCGATGGCAACAATCACCACATCCACACTGTTCAGCGGCAACACGGACAAGGCCTGCTCGTCCGTAGCGTCGATGACAAAGGCTGTGGCAATCTTTTCCTTCAGACTATCCACCCGGCCGACGCTCACGTCCGCACCTATCACTTCGTGCCCCAGTGCAGAAAGCTCTTCTGCCAGCACGTGACCATAATTCCCTAAACCGATAATAATATACTTCATCTTATTTAATTGATTATAATCTGACCACTCGGATACTGATACTTCGTATGCTTCTTCTGCTTGATGATGCCAAGCATCAGCGTAATCAGTCCCACACGCCCCACAAACATCAGCAGTGCCACCAGTAGCTTGCTGTCGTCTCCCAACCGCGGGGTAAGGTTCAAACTGGACCCCACCGTGCTCAATGCCGACACACACTCGAAGGTAATGGCCAAAAGCGACGTACCCGGCTCCAGAATGCTGATGATGAAAATAAACAGCAACAAGACGCCGAACGACATCACCACCGTGGCATTGGAACGACGGATAGAATCGTGTGACAGCTCACGGCCAAACACCTCTACCCGTTCCGTGCCGCGCAACACAGCCACCAGATTCAGCACCACTACCGCAAAGGCATTTACCTTGATACCGCCTGCCGTAGACTGTGAACCGCCTCCCACCCACATCAGAAACAGATATATAAGCAATGTCTGTACCCCCAAGCCTGCCAAGTCCACACTGGTAAAGCCTGCCGTACGGGGACACGTGGCATTGAAAAACGCCTGCGTCCACTTGTCGGCCACCGACATGCCGGCGAAGGCGGCATTCCACTCAAAGACAGCAATGCCCACCGTGCCCAGTACCAGCAGCAGGAAGGTGACTATCAGTACAATCTTTGTATTCAGGTTGTACAGATGGTAAAAACGCTTGCCGTCCCAATGCCACGTACGCAGAAAGTGCCACAGACGACGCAGATGGTAAAGAATAATATCCTTGAAATTCACCAGTATGGGGAAACCGATACCCCCCAAAATAATCAGCAGAGATATATAGATGAAGAACGGATTGTGCCCCGTCATCACCAACGGATTACCCAGATTTCCGGGCAACGTGGAGAATCCCGCATTGCAGAAAGCGGAAATGGCATGAAAAGCGGAAAAGGCCAGCTCTTCTTGAAGGTCCATCCCCATCGTCCCGTGGATGTCTCCCCAGATAGCAAGCATCCCTATTCCTTCAATCACCAGCGTAAAGGCCAGAATATAGACCAGGGTGGAGAGCAAGGAATTCAAGGAATTGGAACTCACCATGTCGCGCACCACCAACTGATTGTACAACGAGGTATTACCCATGAAGAACATGGCAAAGAAGCTCGTCAGTGTCATCACTCCCAGACCGCCTATCTGAATCAGCAGAATGATTACCACAAAACCGGTCGGGGTAAAAGTGGACGCCACATCGACAGACGTCAGCCCCGTGACGCACACCGCACTGGTGGATATGAACAGCGAGTCGACCCACGATATGCCGTTCACCGTGCAGCGCGGCAACATCAACAGCCCCGTGCCTATCATTATGATTATCAGGAAACTTGCAGCCAGAATAAGCGAAGGGTTCGTACGCCGCCCCAACAACCGTACCAGCCCGTTGGAAAGGCTGAAAAAGGAAAACACCAGCAGCAGGACAAGATGATAGGCCTTGCCATGCAGAAATTCCCAGAACTGCAAGATGGCGCCCTCCTCCTCCGGACGATGGAAAATGACCGGGATAAGGGTCAGATAGAGCAGAATGGTCAGTATCCAGGTGAGCTTACTGAAGGTGCGCCGGGTATCCTTGTATTCCAGCAAAATGCGAAGGGTGACATCTACCAGAAAAACAATCCACACCCCATGGTACAAGCGTTGGAGCTGATGCGCCTCGACCTCTGAAATCGTAAAGCCATGCTCATAGACCACGCCGACAATCAGCAGGATGGAGGCCAAATAAGTGATGGAAGTCATTACTCCCACTGTCATCCGTACGTAAGGGTGAATCCATTTATTTTGATACAAAAGGAATTTATGATAAATCTTCATAAATGCATCGATTAATGAAACGCGGCAAACTTAGACAAATATACCTTGATATACAAAAAACAAAAGGAAAAAGAAATTGGTTCAAAAATAATAGCTACATTTGGGCATTGAATTATTAATAATTTTAACCACTATGAGCAACAAAAAGAAAAGATTCATTCTCCCGGAAGAGGAAATCCCACAGTACTGGTATAACATACAAGCCGATATGGTGAACAAGCCCATGCCACCGCTTCACCCCGGCACCAAGCAACCGCTGAAAGCAGAAGACTTGTATCCTATCTTTGCCGAGGAACTCTGCCGCCAGGAACTGAATCAGACCGACACGTGGATTGAAATCCCCGAAGAGGTCCGCGAAATGTACAAATACTACCGCAGCACTCCGCTGGTGCGCGCTTATGGATTGGAGAAAGCGCTCGGCACACCGGCACATATCTACTTCAAGAACGAGAGCGTCAGCCCGATGGGCTCGCACAAGCTGAACTCCGCCATCCCGCAGGCATACTATTGCAAGCAGGAGGGAGTGACTAACGTGACCACCGAAACCGGTGCCGGACAATGGGGAGCTTCCCTGGCATATGCCGCCCGCCTCTTCGGACTGGAAGCCGCTGTCTATCAGGTAAAAATCAGTTACGAGCAAAAGCCCTACCGCCGCAGCATCATGCAGACATTCGGTGCGCAGGTTACCCCGTCTCCCTCCATGTCTACCCGCGCCGGAAAAGATATACTGACCGCCCATCCCAACTATCAGGGCTCGCTGGGAACAGCCATTTCCGAAGCCATAGAGCTGGCACAGACCACTCCCAACTGCAAATATACCCTCGGCTCCGTATTGAGCCACGTGGCCCTGCACCAGACCGTCATCGGACTGGAAGCCGAAAAGCAGATGGAAATGGCGGGTGAATATCCCGACACCGTCATCGCCTGCTTCGGAGGAGGTTCCAACTTTGGCGGTATCGCCTTCCCCTTCATGCGCCACAACATCCTCGAAGGAAAGAAAACACGCTTTGTCGCCGCCGAACCTGCCTCATGTCCGAAGCTGACACGCGGCAAATTCCAATACGACTTCGGCGACGAGGCCGGATACACTCCGTTGCTGCCCATGTTTACACTGGGACACAACTTTGCCCCTGCCAATATCCATGCCGGCGGCCTACGCTATCACGGTGCAGGTGTCATCGTATCACAACTGCTGAAAGACGGTTATATGGAAGCGGTGGACATCAAGCAGCTCGAATCATTCGACGCCGGTTGTCTGTTTGCGCAAGCAGAGGGCATCATCCCCGCCCCCGAGTCCTGCCATGCCATTGCCGCCACCATCCGCGAAGCGAACAAATGCAAGGAAACGGGTGAAGAGAAGGTGATTCTGTTCAACCTTTCCGGTCACGGACTTATCGACATGGCATCCTACGACAAGTATTTGTCCGGCGATTTAGTGAATTACGAGCTGACGGATGCCGACATCCAGAAGAATCTGGACGAGATAGGCAATCTGGCTTAATAGATATTCGCCATACTGACAAGCGGTTCATAGAGTTTCTCTATGTCCTGCGAGTCCATCTCAATCTGTACCTGGTCCCCCGGAATCAAACGAGTTCCCGTGGGGACCAGATTTTTTCCATCCCGATGCACATTGATGATGGCGCAACGTTCCGGCAGGGACAGTTCGTCCACCAGTTTCCCGTCCAGATAAGAATCCGTCATAATCTCCACTGAAAGCGTATAGCGTTTCTCTTCTTTAAAATCGGGAGCATGAATCATATCTTCATAGAGGGAGACGTTGGAAGGCTTCATTTGCAGAAGTTCCGTAAAATAGTAGGTCAACCCACCAACAACCACCGAAGGGTAAAAGACCTCAAAATGCCCCGTAATCTCCGTAATCAGCACAATGGCCGTGAGCGGTGTACGGACCACGGCCACCAGAAAAGCCGACATGGAAACAAGCATGACATAACTGACATTCTCTTGCCCGATAATGCCATACCTCACTCCCACCAGCCCGACAATCTGTCCCAACAACCCTCCCGTAACCAGCGTCGGAATGAAACTGCCGCCCGGCAATCCGGAAGAGACAGAGAAAACGGAAAAGACGAAATGCAGCAACATGACAGCCGTCACCCACATAATCTGCGTACTGCCGTTCTGTGCCTGGGCCAGCAGAAACTGCTCCCCGCCTCCGGTCAGATTGACCTGCATCAGCGAAATGATGTAGGCCACCAGCACCAGATAGAACATCTTGACATACGCCGGAGAATTGACTTTGGCATACACATGCCTGAAAGCATTCATGGTGGAGGAGTAGAACTTCCCGCATACGGAGACAATCACCGCCAATATCAAGAAATACTTCATCTGGACAAAGAAGGCGAAAACCGGTTCCGTTACTTCTATCAGATGGTAAGGATTCACGGGAAAGACCATGCTTGCCACGGCTCCTGCCACAACACCCGCCAGCAAGGTAGTGATGGCCGTCTTAGGGGCATCGAAGCGTTCAATGGATTCTATTACAATGAGCGAGGAAGCCAGTGGCGCTGCAAAAGCCGCAGCGAGCCCCGCTCCCGCCCCGGCTGCCAGCAACTGTTTCTGTTCGCCTTTCAGGATATGGGTCCAGCGGGATACCAGGCTACCCACATAAGAGCCTATCTGCACGGAAGGCCCTTCGCGCCCCAAAGACAACCCCGCCGAGAAGGACAGAATGCCCCCTACAAACTTGGATACCATCTCGATGAAAGGATGCCGGTAAGTGATGCGCCCGTTAATCACGCCGCGTGTCTGCGGAATACCTCCCCCACCGATAAGCGGCATTTTCCCCACGAGCCACATGACGAAGACGAGAATGCCCCAAGAAAACAGAAAGAGTGGAATGTGCCAGTACCAGGCCGGATGCGAAGCGAAAAAAACACTGCGGAGGTGGAACAGATAATAGAGAAGATAGTGATAGGGCACAGCGACCAGTCCCGTCAGCAAACCGACGAACATGCTGACGAAATACAGCCGGGCATCCACCAGCTTCAACTTCCAGATGTGCCAGCCGCGTACTGTTTTCCAGTTCTTGACCCTCGTCCAAAGACGTTCTGCCTTATCCCATAGTTTCATAACAAAACAACTCCCGTTAACTTGCGCTTTACAACAACAAGCAACGGGAGTTGTTTTATACAGAAACATTATTTACCAAAATCTGTTCTTTACAGGATTATACTCAAATCCCACGAGCTTCAATTTTCGTACAATGTCCTCTTTCTCTACGTTCATATCCTCGCAGAGCGCGTCCAACGAAGGATAGAAATCACGCAGTTTCATGTTGATGAAGCTGTACAGCATCACCGGGTCCTCAGGTAATCTCATAGTTACAATCTTTAAATTTAAACTAATACCAGGGGCAAAATTACAATAAAAAAACAAAATAGAGATAATTTTAGTGTAGAATATACAATCTAACCACCGCAAACGATTGAGGGCCATGTTTACGGAGCTTCCGTCTGCTCTATCTTTAGGGACACCTTTTCGATAATCTTTCCAAGCTCCTCTTCCAGCGGAATCACATTGAAGTCGCCCCAGAAATCGGCATCATACTTGAAGTCGGTTTCAGAGAAGACGGTATGCACCGGCAGCCGTTCCGCACGCGGGAAGCGCGTCACGTTTTCCCCGTCAATCCGGCAAGTCACCATCTCGAACCAGGTATACAGAGTGGGATTACTGAAGAGCATGCGTTTTCTCTTCATCTTGAAGTAAAGGTCGCCACGGATGTGGTGGACATAATAGGTACCGTTCCAAGGTTTGTATGAGACGGTATAGACAAGTTTCTCCGTTGTCAGCTTGATTTTCGGTGCCTGGCGTATCACGAAAAGCCGTGTGGCAGCCTTCACATACCGGGGATGAATTTCGAAGCGAGCGCGTAGCAAGGCGCTGTTCTCCGAGTCTATATAGAGTTCTCCGCAGAACAAAGGTTCCTTTACCCCCCGTTTCTGCTCAAAATAGACGACGTTGGCAGTACGGTCGTCCACCGATACGATGTCGCCCGAAGTATAGGTATAAAGTTCCTCGCCGGATTCCAGCAAGAGGAAGTCGGGAAGATTCTTCATGATGTCCAACTGCAGACACGCCTCCACCCCGGAGCTGATTTTGGCAAGCACACTGTCCGTCTGCTCCCGGTTGTCTATCTTGCTCATCTTGAGCAACTTCACCTGGTCCTTCAGTCCGGGCTCCATCGTGGGCGATTTGTAGACCTTGAAAACCGCCTCCGTCAGGCTCTGGAACTTGTTCTTCAGTTGTACGCCTTCCCGGTAGAAGGTGGTCAGATAGACCGGAGAAGTGGAGCAGTTCCTATCCCGGTGCTCTATCATCTCGCGAAGCAGCTTTTTAGGCTCCACCAGGCGGATAAGCACTTCTTGTAAGGAAATGACTTTCGGCTCAAGGCTCAGAACATTGCTGCGTCCTTCCAAAGCAGAGGCTTCCACCGTTTGCCCCACATAACCCAGATGGGAGAAGGAGAGCATGCAGCGCCTCAACGAGTCGGGCAGGTTGAGCCGGAATTCACCGTTCTGGTTGGTAATGTTACCCAGTGAGGTTCCTTGTGCGATGACCGACGCACTGACGACGGGCTCTCCCGTCTCCTTGTCCAACAGGATTCCGGCAATGGTGGAATACGCCGGTCGGGGCGGCAGGAGTACCGTTTCTTCCATACTCTTCCTTTCTGCCGCCCGTGTTATCAATATATGGTTGCCTAATACCTTCAATTCGAGGTTCCGACTGCCGGTTATCCTATGAATGGCCTGTCTCACGGAACACTCCTGCTTCCTGACCCTCACTACTGAGTCGTTATGGATGACCTTGCTGTCATAGATAAACAGATAGCCGGACTGCTCCGAGACTTTCCCCAACAGCGCATAAACCGTTCCCTTCATTCCGGGCAGCCGGACGATGCGGTCCAGCACATCGCCTCCGTCCGCTCTTGCACTGCCCGCCAGGAAGAAAATGAAGAGTGAAAAATGGAGAATGAAGCATTTCATTGAATTCATTGTTCCGACAATATCAGTCTATTGCCCTGACGTGTACACTTCAAGTCGAACGTCCAGCATATCAGCTCGGCCACAGACTCCGGGGAGTTATTCGAAAATTCGACCGTCAGCCGCCGTTTGCCCAGGGTTGGCGACGCGGCTTCTATCTGCCAGCCGGCAGACTCCTTATTGATAGCACGCAGCACATCCTCCAGGCACTCGTCCTTGAAACGGATGTTGCTGGTGTAACGGTCAAAGAGCTCCGGATTCTCCGTCTCGCTGACGAGCAGACTGCCCCCCTGCAAGATAACCGTTTCTCCCGCCTCTACAAAGACCGTCTGTTCCTCTTGTTTCAGCAGCACCTTCACCTTCCCGCGCTTCACGGACAAGCTGAAGGGGGCCCCTTCATTGCTCCTGACATTGAAAGCCGTGCCCAGTACCTCCACACGCACTCTCGCCGTCTCAATCGTAAAAGCCTGCTCGGGTTTCTTTGCCACATCAAAGAAGGCTTCGCCCTGCAGGTTCACTTCCCGCTTGTCTTCCGCAAAATGTTCGGGATATTTCAGCGTGCTTTCCTGCGCCAGATATACCACCGAACCGTCTTCAAGGGTCTTGACCAGTGTGGGCTTCTCCCGGTTTTCCTCCGTCAGCAAGCTACGACTGTCCCCACCTTGTTCCGGTACGGCCCACCATGCGGCAAAACATACGATTCCGGCAATCACGGCTGCCGAAACGCTCCCCCACTTGAGGTAAAGCCTGCGGTGCGTTGCCGAAGCGTGTTCCGCATCTGCCGGCAGCAGGCAGTCCGTTTCGAAGCGGGCATAAAGCCGTACCCATGCCTCGTCGGTCCTTGTCTTCTTTTTATCTACTTCCATCATTGTGTCCGGATATAATTATCAATTTCGTTTCGTAAGGTTCGGAGTACCTTGGTCATTTCCGCTTCCACCGTCTTGACGGACAACGAAAGCGACAAGGCAATCTCTGCATATTTCTTCCCCTCCATGCGGTGCATCCTGAAAATCTGCTGCCGGCGCCGGGGCTGCTTGTCGAGCGTATGCCGGATGAGGGTCTGGAGTTCCTCGTACTCCAAATGCGCGTGGGGGTCGAACGAATAGCCCGGCCCGGACTCCGTACGGACAGATGCCCGATAGCGCTCCTTGACCTCCTGATGCTCACAAAACTGCACGGCTTCATTTCTCACAGAACGGTAGAGATAGCTTTTCACGGACTGGAATACTTGTAACCGCTCCCGGTTCTTCCACAGCACGTAGAACAGCTCCTCCACAATTTCCTCGGCAGACGCCGTATCACCCGTGATGCCCGTAGCATACCAGCAAAGAGGGGAATAATACCGGCGGAAGATTCCTTCGAACGCCTTTATATCGCCCTCCTTTATTCTGGCCAGTATCATCAGTTCGTCCAGCATACACGGTGTTTTTTCTCGGTTGCTCCAAATATAAGGAAAACTATCAGATAATCAATTGGATTGTTTCCGCAATTTGCTGACTGCATTCTCCAGGGATTCCGTAGGTTCTATGATATTGTAGTTCCTCCAGAAGTCTTCGTTCCAGTACTCATCCACCAGGTCGTAGAATACCTGCTTCCGTTTGAAGGTGTTCTTGTTGGAGATGCCGGAGAGAGGGCTTTCCGTCCTGTCGGTCACCACCATTTCAGAGAAAGCGGTGTAGCTGGAGGAGAACAGCCTTTTTTTCCAGTCGCATTTAAAGCGGATGACATTCCGTATATAGTTCAGGTAAGTCTTGGCCCCCTGCTGCTTGTAGGTCACCAGATAGGTGACTTCCTGCGGGCGGAACCGTAAGCCGACGGGCTTCTTATGCAGAATGGCCTCCACTGCCTTCACCCGGTTTGCCATGTCCAGGCCAAACTCGGCACGTGTAAAGGAAAGCCGTTCGTAGTCTATATACAGTTTCCCGATGAACAAGGCATACATCAGGCTGACCCGCGGACGGAAGCTGACCACATACTGCATGCGGTTATCCAAATTGACGGGGTCCTCCATACGGAATTCATAATAGTCCAGATTGTCCGTGCTCAACAGCGCATCGCCATTCTTCACAATGTCCAGATAAAGAGACAAATTGGGACCTCCCACCACTTTCACAGCCAGCGTGTCACTCTGCTTTTGGCTCAGCAGGCGGCGGCCTTTCAGCAGCTGCACCTTGTCGCGGTCCACATCGCGGGAGTTATAATCCGTCTTATAGACATCCATCACTGCCTCGGACACGCTGATATAGCGGCGGCGCTTCTGCACGGTTTCCCGATAGAAGGCGGTCAGCATGTTGTCATTGCCAGAATAATTTACTGGAATTTTCTTGATGGCCTCTTCCACTATGACGCGGGGATTATTGCCATAGACCACAATCTCGCTCAAAAGATTGGGAGCCGGTATCATCCAGATGGTCAGCCCGCCCGTTTTTTCAAGTTCTTCCAGAGAGAGGTGTGTAGTGAGATAGCCGATATGGGAGACTTCCAGTCCACGGAAAGCTTCCGCTTCCGCTACTTTCAAGGAGAATGTGCCGTCGGCATTGGTCACCGTTCCGATATTGTTGCCGACAACAGAGACGTTCACGTTTTCGAGTTTCTTCCTGCTGTCCTTGTTCTTGACCGTACCGGTGATGACGAGCTCGTTCACTGCCGCGTCCTGCGCCATCAACGGGGTGATACCCGAAGATAAGAATGCAAACAAACACCCAAGTGTAAATCCTACAAAGTTTTTCATAAGGCATGTTTTTAAGGGGTTTCTATTAATAAGAGCGGTGAGAAAGATAAAACCCTATAGAATGGAGAGAAAAATACAAAAAAAGTAGCACGTTGATAATCAGAGAGAAATTTTGCCAAACCTATGGCAATGTCTTGCCAATAGTAAGGCAAAAACTTGTCAAGCTGTCGGCAATAGCTTAGTTGAATTGTTGGGGCTTCCGCTGGCTCAGAATAACGTAGATGATGACCGGCGCACCGATAATGGGCGTGACGGCATTCAAGGGAATAATACCCGCTTCGCCGGGCAAGACGCAAATCAGATTGCAAAGCAGTGCCACTGCACCGCCACTCAAGATGGTGACCGGCAATAGGGAATTGTGATTGGCTGTCCCCAATATCATGCGGGCCACATGCGGCACGGCCAGGCCGATAAAGGCGACCGGACCACAGAAGGCGGTGGTGACAGCCGTCAAGAGCCCGGTGATAATCAAAAGCCAGTTGCGCACACGGCGGATATTTACACCTAGATTTTCGGCATAGCGCTCTCCCAGCAACAAGGCGTTCAGGGGCTTTATCAACAATAATGAGCCGAACAGTCCCACAATAGTGACCAGCGCAAAGGCCGGCATCTGCTGTAGGGAAACTCCACCGAAGTTGCCCAGCCCCCATATCATATAGGACTGCACCCCCTCTGCCGTAGCAAAGAAGTTCAGCAGGGCAATGGCCGAAGAAGCGATGTAGCCTATCATGATACCCGTTATCAGCAGCATGACATTGCTCTTTATCAGCGTGGAAAAGAAAAGGATAAGTGCCATAATCAGCATGGCTCCGATAAATGCGCCAAGCAGTACGGAGAAGAAGCCGGACAGACTGAACACCCCTGCCGTGATGCTGCCGCCAAACAGCAGCATGACGAAGGCCACTCCCAGACTTGCCCCGGCGTTGATGCCCAGAATGGATGGTCCTGCCAGCGGATTCTTGAAAGCCGTCTGCAACATCAATCCGCAGACAGCCAATGCGCCACCGCAAAGCAGCGCCGTCAGCGCTTGGGGCAAACGGGATTCCCAAAGGATGAAGCTCCAGCTTGCCTTCTCCCCCTCTCCACCGAGCAGGATACGGAAAACATCGGCAGGCGGAATCGAAACCGACCCCACCAGCAGATTGCCCGCAAAAAGCAATAAGATTACTACTCCCAACCCGATACCATATTTCCAGCCTTTACTCATAGTTACATTATTTAGCACACAGAGACACGGAGGCACAGAGTTTTCTATTACTTTCACAAAAGTTCCGTATCTCTGTGTGTTCATCACTCCTTCAGTCTGCAAAAATAGCGCAAACCTCCCAAATCTCCTATTTCGGGATGCAGAATCTGTATTAGGTCGGATAACAAATAATCGGGACGGAACGGAGTCTCCTCGTAGAAAGGAACTTTCGCCGTATTACAACCATAGACATTCCGGGTCTTGAAAGCCTTAAAACCGGTGTAGCCGATATAATCCGCCTCCAAATCAGCGTAGGTCATATCGCGGTCACGGTTGTACTTCACCAGCCAGACGTCGGCATCGCCCGCCTTGTCGAAAACGGTCTCGAAAGCCAGAGGAACAGAACCGCTGTGGGTATCGTCGGCAAAAGCGTAACGCCCGCAAGCATCCTGAAAAAGCCTTCCTAT
>OGDF01005468.1_pt1 | contig 13481 bp, 18 predicted proteins | sample 1570141 | NCBI WGS metagenome assembly OGDF01 (sample SAMEA4370581, study PRJEB24528) | human gut metagenome | reverse complement strand
GGGAGAAAAATTATTGTTGATACCGTCGGAAAAGAATTGCCGTGGCTTCCGCCGAAGGAATGGAACAGACAGGTCAACGATTTGTTGCCCGACAGCATTACATTTAATCCGTCTACAGATTTTTTTATGGTAGGAGCATGGGCCGGGGACAGTCCTGTGAACGATGCAGATTATACGGACAGGCGATATGAAGGGTTTTACGCGTTTATGAATACCGAAAAGGATTTTGTTTATCTTATATCGTCAGTGGGCGGACCATATGCGATAATTCCGCATTTTGAAATCTTAGGGAAGTAGGTGGAGGAAAATGGCTGAACCTATCGGGAATGATGCTACCGGCTATGATGTTTTGACGGCGGCAATGAAGTCGCTGCTTAACCAGTTTCCGGGGCTGTATCCGGATGAAGTAATTAAATTCGAAGAGCTCGGGTCTGAGGATGGCATTGCGTTTTCCAATGATTCCGGGGCGCTGGTGTATACAGAAAAAGAAGATATACTCGGGCGGATATATCAGGAATGCCGGTATCCCTGCTTTGTAGTATACCGTTCGACCACGGGAGCAAGGGAACGACAGAAAATTACTATTCTGGAATTCCTGGATACGCTGGGGCGCTGGCTTTGCCACGAACCCTCCGGGATTGAAGGGAAAGAGTACGAAAAAGCGGTATACCCAGATCTGACCGCAGGGCGGAGGGTTGAGCGGGTAACACGCGGAAACGCATATGGGACACAGCCGCAGGAGAATGGCGTGCAGGACTGGGTTCTACCGGTTACGGTTTTTTATAAAAATGTTATCGAGCCTGAAATTTAAGAAAGGAAAAAAGCAATGAAAAGACATTTGTTGAGACATTTTGTCGATGTAAAAATGGACACGACCTCTGAGGGGACAGCGGCAGACTACCGGCTTCTGGGAACGGGTATTACCTCTTTAACGGAGGAAATGAACCCCGAGACGGAGACGGTACAGTACATCAATCAGGAAAACGGATCTACGGACCTTAAATCCTATACGCCGTCCATCGAAGTTGAAAGGCAGAACGTAGACGAAGAGGATCAGGATCTTACAGACTGGTTTAACAAGATGATAGACACGCTGCCCGTCGGAGCTGATGCCATAACATCCTATGTCCGCGTGAGAGTTTCCGGCGCTGGACCTGAATATCCGGCAGTCCGCCGTCGCTGCGTTGTGAGTGTAGGTGGCACAGGTGGCGATGCAGGGTCAAACGTGACAGATACACTGACTCTGGGTGGCAGAGGTGACGGAGAAGCTGGAACGTTTAACGTAACCACAAGAAAATTCACGGCGACGCCCGCGTCTGACAGGGCTTTAACGGAATAAGGAGGACAAGATGGGAGCAACAAGTTTACGAGTAGACAGTGGCGTCAAACGCATTGAGGTCAACGACAACGGCGATTATATTGCGGTCAACATCTCTGACAACAGTTTTTTTAAGCGTTTTGACGATTTTGTGGCATGGCTGAATGCAAAAAACGAGGAAGCCGATAGGATTGCTAATGATTCTTCCGGTGATTTCACGGAACGCTTCGGAGCGTATGACGCTTTATGCAAAGAGGCCTGCGCTGAGTTGGATTCTCTGTTTGGGAGCGGGTGTTGCAAAAAGGTGTTCCCTGACGTGGAATCCCCGGGAATGGAGCTTATCGCGGACTTTTTAGACCAGATCATACCGATTCTTCAGGGCTTCGCCACTGAACGAAATCAGAAAATCACAAGCAAATACAGCCCGAACAGGAAAGGGGCGCGAAGCAATTAAATGTGGAATGTGCTGCTTGATAAATTCCCAACAGAATATGAGGGGTTTCGCATAGATGGATCATTCCAGACAGGGATCCAGATTTCACAGGCTTTGCAAGACCCCGGTCTGACCGACGATGAGAGGTTGGCTGTAGCGCTGGGGCTGCTGTATCCGTCAGAGGATGGGGACAGCAGCCCTTCTTCTTTCCCCGATTTAAAAACTGCCGTAGAGGGTCTTAGGTGGTTTCTGAGCGGATGGTATACCGACAACCGCCCGAAGAATGAGGATAAAGTTCCGGTAACGGATTTTGACATAGATCAGTGGCGCATCTATTCAGCGTTTCTGGAAAAGTACGGAATCGACCTGAACCGGTCTGATCTGCATTATTGGGCGTTTATGGGACTGCTGTCAACGCTCGGGGCATGCGCGTACACGAATGTCATAGCCATCCGACAGCAGAAGATAGATCCTAAGATGGACACGCGCGCAAAACAGGCATTGATGGAGCAGAAACGCATATTTGCAATAGAGCGGGAAGAGGAACTGACAGAAGAGGAACAGGAAGATGTTGACGCTTTTATGACATGGGTCAAGGCAGGAGGCTGACATGCCGAAATATGATGGTTCGATACGGATAAACACAAAAATTGAAACAAAAGATTTAAACAGCCAGATGATGCGCGTGTCTAATGCCATAAAAAAAGACAGCGCGGCTTTAGATTCTCTCAATCGCAAAATGGAAGAATTTTCGCAAAAGAAAATCCCGACAGAAAAATTTGCAGAATTACAAAGAGAGTTAGAAAAGGCAGAATCCGAGTATTCAAAACTGCAGGCCCGTATGTCACAAAAGGGGGCGGCAACGTCTGAGTATAAAGCTTTACAGAAAGACCTCGTTGCGGCGCAAGGAGAGCTGTCTAAGCTTGTAGCACGTCAGACAGACTGGGAAAACATGGGGGTACCTCAAACCGGCGGCGCATGGGACGTACTAAATGAACAGGTTGCAGCCGCATCCGACCGTGTAGATGATCTGAAAGAAACGCTTAAGCAGATGGAGAACAGTGGAAAGGCGTATACCCCGAAGGTGGACAAGGCTCAACTGGATGAAGCGGCTCAAAAAGTAGATGAAATCAAGGAAAAAATAAACGCGGAGAAAGCATCCGGTAACGCGTTTGTATCCCCAAAAGATACAGAAGAATTTCAGAAGATGTCTGTAAAGGCGTCACAGCTTGCTGGGAACATAGATGTTTCAAAGCGCAGGCTGGCAGAACTTAACGCGAAGCAGAAGCCCATCAAAAAAGAATTCGATCGGATGAAGCGTTCTGCCGATAAAGCATTTAAAACAGCTTCGTCCGGCGCGAAAAAAAGCGCGGGGCTGTTCGGCACCTTTGCGTCAAGGCTGAAAGGAATCGCATTATCGCTGTTGATATTCAACTGGATTACAAAAGCATTTAATGCAATGGTAGCTGGAATGCAAAAGGGGTTTTCAAACCTTGCAAAGTATTCTGCTCCGTTGGCAAATTCATTTCAGTCTCTAAAAAATTCACTGGTTACACTTGGGAATGCGTTTGCTGCTGCCTTTGCGCCAATTGTCCAGATGGTAATTCCGTATCTCAATGCGCTTATAAACGGAATAGCGCGGGCAATAACATATGTGGCGCAGTTTATTGCCATCCTTGGCGGGAAAAGCACGTTCATCCGAGCGAAAAAGATACAGGATTCTTACAACGATTCCCTGAATGGAACAGCAGCTGCGGCAAAAAAGGCAGCCGGAGCTCTGGCAAAATTTGACGACCTGGATGTGCTGCAAAAGCAGGATGATTCCGGCGGCGGTGGAGGTGGAACACAGCCGAAAGACATGTTCGAGGAAGTCCCTATTGATGCAGGAGTGAAGTCTTGGCTTGATGGGATTTTGGAGAATCTGAAACCTATTCTTGACTATGTAAAAGAGTTAAAAGATGCTTTTGCGGAAGGCTTCTGGGATGGCTTGGGTGATTTTGAATACCGCTTAGATATTATCAAAAATGGGCTTCAGCAAATCCGCGATGCATGGATAGAGATATGGTCAGATCCTGCGGTTGTAGGGGCTGCTGACAACTTCCTTAAAACTTTTATGTATATGTTGGGTTCCTTTACCGGCTCACTGGCGAGTATAGGGCTTACTCTAGCGGCGGCTTTAATCGGCGGGATGGGGGACTATCTTGAAAACAATACCGACCGGATAAAAAAATTCCTGATATCCGCATTTAACGTGGGGGCAGATATAAACCTCCTTCTGGCGGATTTGTTCCAAAGTATAGCCTATGTATTTGAAGCATTTGCAAGCGAAAACGGGATCCGCTTTGTATCGGCGCTGATAGGAAGCATTGCGGATGCAGCTATGGCGCTGACTGAACTTGCGCTTAAACTGGGGCGGGACTTTTTACAAATGCTTATTGTACCGTTTGCAGAAAATGCTGACGGGTTCAAGACTGCACTGGAGGGGTTATTAGGTGGCGCAGCTACCGTTCTGGAAGGATTTAAGACGGCTGTAGATAAAGCGTTTGATAGCCTGAATGCAATGTACGACGCTCATATAAAGCCATTATTTGATAGTTTAACGAGCGGGCTTTCAGAGGTTGTCAACCATTTTTTAACCGCATGGAATACACACATTCAGCCAGTTATCGACAGAATCGGGACTAGAATATCAGAGCTTCTTACGCAGTCTTTTCTGCCGGCTTGGGAAGCTATAATAAGAGGAGTTGGGTTGGTTGCGGATATTTTAAAATCTTTTTGGGAGAGTATTTTGCAACCGATTGTTGACTGGATTATGACCTACGCAGTGCCATTCTTGGTGCAAGGATTAGGGGTGCTGTTAGAGTTTATTATACTTGGAATTAAGACGATTGTTGACGGTTTTACAACCTTTATGACGTTTATAAACGATTGTTTAGAATTTTGGAAAGAGGCGTGGGCGGTTGCTTGGGATACGTTCAAAGATTTCTGGAATAAGATAAAAAGTATTATTGACATCATGAAAACTGTATTTCGTCTGTTTGTAAAAGTTGTTAAGCAGCTGATTGATGGAGACTGGAAGGGCGCATGGAATACCGCGCAGGAAATCTTCACGATTTTTAAAACCAAAGTAGAAGGCGTCGTGGATTCTATAAAGGCGTTCTTGTCCGGCTTCTTTACATGGGTTAGCGACATGATTGCAGGCGTTATAGAGGAAATCAAGAACATCGGCAGCGGTATCAAAAACGCATTTACTGGTGGCGGATCATCGAAGCCGCGAACAATGTCCACGCAGCCGTATGCCATAAACGAAAGCTTTGCATCTCGTACCCTGCGGGATATCCCGGCTCTTGCATCTGGCTCGGTAATCCGTGGTGGCAACCCGTTCTTGGCGATTCTGGGCGACCAGCGGGCAGGGCAGACCAACATCGAAGCGCCGATAGGAACAATCAAACAAGCTGTAGCTGAGGTTATGGCAGAGAGCGGCGGCGGATTTAGAACGGCAAGGATCGTCTTGCAGGTAAACGGGGTAGATCTGGCGCAAGCTACACTGCAAGATTTCTTATCGGAAGCAAGCAGGCAAGGATATGATCTGGAGGTGATCGGAGGATGATTTTTACACGCGGCATATACATAGATGGGGAGTATTTTAACATCCCCATCGTGTCCATAAAAAGAAACGCGGATTTCCTCGACAAATTCGCCGAAAGGGTTGAAACAGGAGAGCTCCAGCGTGAACTGATAGGCGTGTATTTTAATTACACAATGACGGTCGGGAAGAGCAGCTCGTTCCCGGATGGCGTATATAAACGTTTCTGGGATAAGGTTACAGAGCCCGTCCCATTCCATGTTATTTCGCTGCCGTCAGATCCTGGTTATTACGAATACACTGCTTATATATCCAGCGTCTCTGATGAATACGAGAAGATAACACAGGATAGCGCTGATTATAAAGGGTTTACCTGCAAGTTTACGGCGAAAGAACCGGCAAGGAGACCATGATGAAAACAGAATTTTATGTCGAATACAATCTGTATGACACGACTGCTCTGCCTGATGCAAAAGAAAGCACAGAGAGCAATGCTGCTTTTGGGGATATGGGGCTGTTTAAGTCAAAAGGCAGCCCACCCAAATACGCTACACTGGAGCACAATTTCTTCGCGCTGGATGGGAGTCTTAGCGAAATGCCAGACACGCCGACGGACATCCCGTTTTTTTCGGATGTGCAAGCGGGCGCAGATGGAATTTTCACAAAACAGCCTGTAATCAGAATAGATTTTACCGAAAATCATACCTCTATCGGGCTGACTTTTCATTTTTCAGAAGCATTTCCGCTGGAAATGGAAGTGACGTGGTACGACCTCGGCGGTACATATAAATCGCAAAAACGTTTCTTCCCGGACAAACTGAATTATTTTGCCGAAAACCAGGTGGAGGAATACGGACGAATTGAGATCCGATTTGTACGTGCCCTACCGTGGCACAATGTAAAGTTAAACTATCTCGAGTATGGCACAACGTTTATCTGGGGCCCCGATGTCATAAAAAGCGCGAAGCTTGTAAATGACACAGATCCTATCAGTAATCAGATTAAAACGGACAAACTAACGTTTGACTTTGTTGACACTGATGATGATTTTAATGTTGGAAACATTAACGGGTTGCACAAAACATTGCAGAAAAAGCAAAGAATGTTGCCATACGAAATCGTTGACGGCGTGAAGATGCCGCTGGGCGTGTTTTTTATGGAATCCAACAGTACCACCAAAAATGTCACCCAAATATCGGCGATCGACTACAAAGGGATGCTTGCTAATGTGGATTTTAAAGACGGGCGGATATACGACGGAGAAACGGCGGGAAGTGTGATCGAAGAGATTATGACGGCGGCAGGGATTGAAGATTATACGGTTGAGGAAGAGGTGGCGCAAACGCCGCTGTATGGCACGCTTAAAATCCAAACCTGTCAAAAAGCTTTACGGGAGGTCTTATTCGCTTGTTCGGCTATTATGAACACGTCCCGCCGATCTGGAATCGAAATACGAAAATCGACCAGAAAAATATCGACAACGATTCCGCGCAGCCGGAAATTTTCCACGACGTTAAAGGCAGATCCTTATGTGTCAGACGTAAGCGTAAAATATAAAACATGGGTGTTGGACGCGGCGGAAAGCGAGATTACGAAAGGCACATACGATCCAGGGATACATACAATTCAGCTCACAAGCCCGGCAGCGAACATGAGCGCATCTGCTGGAAGGATTGTTAAACAAATGCCGTACTATGTTGTGCTGGAAATCGCGGGAAACGCCCGTGCAGAGGTCACGATCATGGGGCACAAATATGTTGGTACAGAGCTGGCTACACTGTCCAGAATCGAGCATATAAAGTCCGGTGAAGTGCGGAACACGAAAACATTTTCCGGAACGCTTTTAAATTACGAAAGCGCACAGAAGGTTGCAGACAATATCCTGGATTATTACCAACTCCAGCAGATCATCCAGACACGCCATTTGTCCGCAGAGGAAAAAGCAGGGGACTGGGCGGAGATTGAAAATACCTTGCAAATGCATGGTAATTTTGTCGCCTGTATAGAATCCCTCAGCATTGACCTCACGGGTGGATTTGTGGGTACGGCAAAGTACAGAGGATATTATAAAATAACATCAGAAGATTATTATTCTGGCGAGTTGTATGCTGATGAGGAGGTGGGAATCACCTAATGGAATGGGTATATGACCGGACACAGGAGGATGTGGAGCGGGCAAAACTACTTACGCAAAAATATGCTGCGGGGACAATCACGGAAACGGAGAAAAAAGAATGGGCTGCAGGAATGAAAGGCGCGCTGAATGCCTCAGACCTGAACAGGATTGAAGGGAATATCCGGGAAATCGCTGGAATTTTAGCGATAACTGTAACAACGAAAACGTGGGAAAAGAATCAAATCCCACGAGTAAGTGATTTTAAAAGAATCCGTGATAATGTACAACGCATCCGGGACGCATGGAGTACCTTGAAAGATACCCCAGTTACGCCAGATACGCCGCTGGTTACTTATCAAAAATGGAATGCCATAGAACGGATTTTACACGATGTCAAATATGTATATGACCGCGTCATGGGCAGTTATTATTATTGCGGCGATGAAATCTACGCCGGGGAAGGAATAGGAATTTTATAATGGCAGAAACGTGGTTTACTCCGAAAGAATGGAAAGCCCGCCTTGTGGAATTTGCAGGACGTAGGCTTCTGAGAAACGTTGCAAACGGAGAATCAACAACGTATGACGTTTCCCGCAGTGAGGGACAGGTATCGCAGGAGGGCGATGCGTTTAACACCAAAAACATGAATGAACTTGAACAAAGGGTAGCAAATGGATTTGCAAATGCAAAGACAGCGGTTGATACGCTAAATAGGGATTTGGATGTAGGGAGTGATAGTGGCATGACAATTGGAAGTATGGTAAAAGCAATTTATGACAAAGTAATAAATTCGGCAGCAATATCAGGACACCTTCGAGGCGGTAGAAGCCGCGGCGGTTCCGGGACTGGCGAAGTTACTTTTAACAATATCAAAAAAGGAAGTACCATTACAATATCATCTGTCGTCATTCCCCTCGGTGCTGGAGAAGCAATAAAAACAACCGTTGACGGAGATATTGTCATCACAGGGGCCGGAAGTTACACTCTCACAAAAGATGGCACCGTAAAAATTGTGGCGCAAGTATATCTGGGCGATGAGGGCACATCAGGATACGCGGAATGTGATTTTAAAATTGTATAACCTTGTCGCAAAATTTACAGAGGGTGAATAGAAACAATTCCGACCTTGTTTATCCGCCCGTGGTCGGTTCCGTATGCTCTAAAATCTCCAGGATTTGTAACTTTGGCAGTAGCTATACCGTCCGCACTGATTTCAAGTGTGATGCGAGCAGAATCATCACTTCCGTGCCACTGTGATTCGTTTTCAGGCTTCCAAATATACTGCCCTATCGACAATTCGATGCGGAAACCACTTGATAATTTTTGTAAAATGGTGTCTATGTCCCTACTTAGTGAACTAAAACAAATGTAATTATAAATTAAATACACACAGAAAAGAGGTAAAAATATGAAAAAAATCGTATTTAAATCTGGTAAAGAATTGGAGATTGATGGGATTACCCAAAGTGGGAAATCGTTACAAATCTCTATAAAAAGCAGTGATGTGAAAAGTATCATTGACACATTTTCAGATGCGGCAAATACGGCTGTGATGCGGTATTACGTTGGGATTGACCTGATGTGCGGGTATGCTGGATTTAAAAGATTCGCTGGGCTGGAATACACGCCTGACGTGATATCGTCCATAAATTACGAGCAGGAAGATGCAACCACTGAAAGCGGATTTGCAGAATCCCATGTGGATGTATGCATTGTGCACATGGAAAAAGTTGAAACAGCAGGGCTGCCGGAGGGACTGACTGATAAAGTCGCAAAACTGGAAAACGATGTGTCCAGCATCACGTCCGGCATCAATGAAATCAACGGTATTTTGGAGGACAAATGATATGTTTACGGAAAAAGCGAAAGAAAATCTCCTGGCAATGCTAGAGCAGGCTAAAATCAGCGCTGTGGATAACACGGATGCACAGGCTTTGCTCGTGCCGTCGCTGTACCCTGAATGGGAAGCACTGAAGGACGGAACACATCTGACAAAAGGGCAGCGGTGCACTTATAATAAAGTGCTGTACAATGTCCTGTCTGACCACGATAAACAGGAGCAGTGGACCCCGGAAGCGGCACCGTCCCTGTTTGCAAAGGTACTCATCCCTGATCCTGGTGTTATCCCTGACTGGGAGCAGCCGGGAAGCACAAACGGATATAAAAAAGGCGATAAGGTAAAACACAATAGTAAGGTCTGGGAATCGCTTGTCGATAACAATGTATGGGAGCCTGGAGCTGTAGGAACAGATAGTGTATGGAAAGAAGTACAGGAAGGATAAGGTGATCCGATTATCTCCCGGCGCGGGGTTAAGTGTGATTCTGGGGCGGCTTCGGTCGCCCTCATAAAATGATAAGGAGAGTAGAATATGAAAAAACTTTTTATTTCACAGCCGATGAAAGGCAAAACAGATGATGAAATTTTAAAAGAGAGGGAAAAGGCAATTGCCAGCGCAAAGAGAAATTTTGCAGAGAACGAAGAAGTAGAGGTTATTGATTCGTTTTTCCAGAGCGCGCCTGCGGATGCGAGACCTCTGTGGTTTTTGGGAAAATCTTTGGAATTGCTTTCTACGGCAGACATTGCATATTTTGCAAAAGGCTGGGAAAACGCAAGAGGATGCCGCATCGAAAATACTTGCGCCATTGAGTACGGAATTACTGTGATCGAAGATTATACGGAGGATTGAAAGTATGGGAAGCAAAGAATTTTTAGAAAAGAGCAAACAGATTGTCGTTGACTATTTCAACAGCCATGCGGACAAAACCGACCAGAAGCAGATTACACAGGATGATGTATATGTGGTTTGGTACTGCAAGACGCTTCAGAACCATAAAGCGCTGTTGAGCACAACTGTTTCTGACGGTATGTATTACGAAATCACGCATAATGGGGACAAGCAGGAAACGTATGTGGATGCATACAAGAAGTGGGAGAATTTTGTTGTGAGGTAATGCAAATGTGGAAAGGAATTGACGTTTCGGATAATCAAGGCGTGATAGACTGGGCACAGGTTGCAGCGTCAAAAGTTGCATTCGCAATCTTGCGCAGTGTGCGCCGATCGGGCAAGGAAGATAATCAGTTTGCTGCAAATCTGGAAGGCTGCCGAAAGCACAATATACCATTGTCTGTATATAAGTACACCTACGCAGCCACGCCGGAAACGGCGCGTGGAGAAGCTCAGCAGGTCGTAGAATTATTACAGTCTCACGGGCTGACCGGAACAATGGTCTGGTGGGATGTAGAGGACAAAGATGTGTTGCATCCGTTGGGCATTAAAAAACTGACAAAGTGCATCAGAGCGGCACAGGAAGTCATCACAACGGCAGGTTACGGATTTGGGCTATATATCGGGCTGTATGTTTATAAGGAGCGCTGGCTTGACTTTGACGCGTTTGCTGGGACACGGCTGTGGGTGGCTCGATACTACAAAGGTTATCGCACGATGCAGTTTGATGACGAGCCGGATCAGGAATACAAGCCCGATGTTGGCAGCGATATATCTGGATGGCAGTACACGAGCTGTGGAGAGATTCCAGGCATCAAGGGAGATGTAGACCTTGACATGGCATATGGTGATCCTGCAGCATGGTCGCAGCCTGCGGAAGAGCCGGGAGTGATTTATACCGTATCTGTGGCAGACGTCTGGACACGCGCGCAGGCAGAGGTCATCCAGCAGCAGTTTGCGGCGATGGGAATAAATGGGATTGTCCATAAGGTTAAGATGTTGGAGTAAAGAAAAAGACCAAATAAAGATATAAGCCGAGAGGACACTCAAAGTCCTCCCGGCTTTTTCCTTTTACGGTCTGCTTTCTTCAGTCATAGCAAAAACCCTCCATATTCACCTTAATTATATATGGTAGTTCACTTCAATTTCCCATTTACAACATCTTCAATCATTCTTCTCTCAAAATTAGTTAAATCTTTCATTTCTAATAAAAATTTAGCCTCGTTTTTTTCTTTATGAAGCCACTTTACAAAATCCATAATAATTTCTGTATTATTATCGCATTCAGCTTTTGCGATTCTGTACATTTCCTGAATAGATTCTTTTCTTTCCATTTTATTCTCCTATATACATTGTCTTTTTATACTTCGTTTGTTTTTCCGATGGCATTAACTCTACCCTTGCGACCACAAGAATAAGTTCCACTATACCACATCTGTTTATTCCCTCCTTTTTTAATTATAGCATTTATTGTTGTTTGGTACAATATGTTGGATGAAGAATTAAGTATGCTTATATAAGATGTATCATCTTGACCGACTAATTTTGCCACGTATTTTGCATTTGCCATTTAATCAGCTCCTTTCTGCCATAAAACTTAGACTTTATCGGATTTTTGAATAATAATTTTTCCATCTTTAACGCTTACCATAACATTATTGTCGGTTTTTGACACACCTATTTCTTTAAACATACTAACTGGCAATTCAATCTTTGCCCTAATTAAATTCCTAGACGACTGATTATTAGAAGTGAAAAACGATACATTTTTATATATTCTACTTTCCTTTTTATCTTCCAATAATATAAAAGCGTTATATTTACTCAAATAATCCATTAGTCCACCAAGTCCATAATTTAAAAAATCAACATTTGATAATTCGTCTGTTCTAGCTTTACCCGTTTTATTTAATAAATAATGTAGGGCGTTTTCTCTATTTTTTTTGTCTTCCCAATAATGTTTAGGAGTACAAGTTAATTCCCAAACTTTATATCTCCCAGGATAAGCATTGTCTATTGCTCGAAACGGACTTCTTCCAAAAACATACTCTAACATACCAGATAAATGATATTTTCTAAAAATCATTTCACATATTTTTTCTCTAATGTCTTTATCTTCCCATTTCAAGATATCTTCAATAAAATATCTTGTTATTTCCGCTGCTTCATACTCTACACCAGATTGTTTCCAAAAACCTATTGGGAATCTTCCTACTTTTTTGTCAAGAATGTCTTTAAATATCTCTTTTCCATTTTTCCCATCATAACTATATTTTTTCCACATAATAACACCTATCCTCTAAAAAATATTTATAACCGGTTACAGTTTACAATTTGTTAAACACATCTACTACCACTTGCTGCATTCCTGAAATTAAATGGCTATAAGTAATTATAGTAGCTACTATTTCGAATTTCCATATTTTTCTCTTTTATCCACAAATTTCATGCAATAAACACATCCTTTATTATTCCATCGGAAATCTTAAATAAAAACTGAGTAGAGTTTTCAGAATTAATATAAGCTACCGCATCGTAACCGTAGTTTTCGGATTCCTTTACGATTACTTCTGTCTCTCCCTCTTCTTCAAAATCCTCAAATGCGCAAATAATTTCATCCTCATCAAATTCTGTCCCTATTAAGTTTTCTAAATTTTTTAATACCTTTTCTGCTGCCATAATGGCGTTCTCCTTTTTATAACTGTTTTTGATTATGTTTTCTTGCTTGTGATTTAATCATAACCGAAAATGATTATAATGTCAAGAAGAAAAATAATTATTTTTGATTATTTAATTTTTATATTGATTTATTCCTAATCAAATGTTATTATTTTTGCGAGGTGATAAAGAAATGGGAGCAAGTAAGCAAATCAAACAAGTAATGATTGAGAAAAATATAAAAGTGGGGGAACTTGCGGATAGAATCGGGATGAAGCCGCAGCCATTAAGTAATAAACTTTTTAGAGATACCATGAGCTTTTCCGATGTCGAGCAGATCGCGGCTGCGTTGGGCTGTGATGTTAAAATAGTGGACCGGGAAACTGGGAAAGAGTTCTGATGCCTCTTATTTTTGCAATGATGATATATGACGCAAAACAAAACACGTGTGGATTGCGTCCATAGGGTACAAGGGCAAGCAGTACAGACTAAAGCGGACAAAAGATTTGGATGCAGCCATAAAAGCCCGGAAAGAAGCGGAAGAAGCAGTAAAAAACGGAGATTTTGAAAAGTGGCGAATAAAAGAAAACCAGAATAAAGACATAAGCTGAGAGGGCAAGCAAAGTCCTCCCAGCTTTTTATTT
>OGDF01005463.1_pt1 | contig 13493 bp, 12 predicted proteins | sample 1570141 | NCBI WGS metagenome assembly OGDF01 (sample SAMEA4370581, study PRJEB24528) | human gut metagenome | reverse complement strand
AGATTCGACTGAATGCGCATGCTCTCCTCCGGCCCCATGAAGATGCGCCGGCCGTCGAGGTGCGAGGCGAATGTCACGCCCTCTTCTTTGATTTTGCGCAGGCCCGCAAGGGAAAATACTTGAAACCCGCCGCTGTCGGTCAGGATAGGACCGTCCCAGTGCATAAACTTGTGGAGGCCGCCCATTTGGCGCACCACATCGTCGCCGGGGCGCAGATGCAGGTGGTACGTGTTGGAAAGCTCGATCTGACAGCCGAGGTCTTTTAAGTCCAGCGCGCTCACGCCGCCCTTAATGGCCGCCTGCGTGCCGACGTTCATAAAAACCGGCGTCTGCACTTCCCCGCCGTGCGCGCATTTGAACTTACCGCGCCGAGCCTTGCCCTCGTATTTAATCACTTTGAACATAGTCTTCCCCCGTTTCAGGAAACGAACATAGCGTCGCCAAAACTAAAAAATCTATAACGTTCTTTTACCGCCTCTTCGTAGGCATGCAGTACGTGCTCGCGGCCCGCGAGCGCCGAGACCAGCATGATGAGCGTGGACTGCGGCAGGTGGAAATTCGTCACGAGTGCATCCATCACCTTGAAGCGGTAGCCCGGGTAGATGTAGATGCCCGTCCAGCCTGCGGACGGCTCCATGTGTCCGTCCTCCTGTGCCCAGCTCTCGAGCGTGCGGCACGACGTTGTACCGACGCAGATCACGCGTCCGCCGCGTGCCTTCGTCTCGTTGATAAGCGTCGCCGTCTCAGGCGGGATAACGCAGTATTCGCTGTGCATATCGTGCTGCTCGATGTCGTCCTCCTTGACAGGACGGAACGTACCGAGGCCGACATGCAGCGTCACATAGCCGATGTTCACGCCCTTTTCCTGAATTTTTTCCAGCAGCTCCGGCGTAAAGTGCAGGCCCGCCGTCGGCGCGGCGGCGCTGCCGTTGACCTTGGAATAGACGGTCTGGTAGCGCTCCTGATCCTGCAATTCCTCCTTGATGTAAGGCGGCAGCGGCATCTTGCCAAGGTGTTCGAGCACCTCGAGGAAAATACCCTCAAAGTCGAATTTCACCATGCGGTTGCCGTCAGGTAACACGTCCACGACCTCCGCTTTGAGCTCGCCGTTGCCGAACTGCATCTTTGTGCCCTTGCGCAGGTGCTTGCCCGGCCGCACGATGCACTCCCACGTCTTGTCGCCGCGGTCGATGAGCAGCAGCACCTCGCACGCGCCGCCGCCCGGTAGGCGCTGGCCCAAAAGGCGCGCCGGCAGCACGCGGGAATTGTTCAAGATCAGGCAGTCGCCGGGGTTCAAAAAGTCCGGCAGCTCATAAAAATGGTGGTGTGAGAGCTCACCCGTCTCCTTGTCAAGGCACATCAGGCGCGATTCGTCGCGCTTTTCGAGCGGCGTCTGCGCGATCAGCTCCTCGGGCAGGTAATAATCAAAATCTTTTGTCTTCATGTTGTTTCTCTTCCCTCAACGGATGCTGACATCCGTGTAGTAAAACTGTAAAATATCGCGGTAGGAATAGCCGAGGTTCGCCATCGAGTACGCGCCCCACTGGCTCATGCCGACATTATGCCCGTAACCGCTGCCGGAGATCACAAAACTACCGCTCCCCGACGTTGTCGTCCGCTGCTCAAGCTGCGATGTGCCGCTCGACGTGATGACGTACACGTTGCCGGACAGCGCCGAGTTCTTCCCGCTGCTGTCGATCGCGCTCATAGAGCCGAGCGCGACGCTTTCGCCCGTGTCATTCACACTGTAAATATTTTCGCCCGTACCGCCGCCGATCGTAAAGCGCTGGCTGCGCAGATTCAGCAGCGACCGGCAGGCCTCGCGCGAAACGGTCTTGCTGCCGCTCGTACCGGTAAAGGTGACGGAATAGACGTTACCTGTGTCGGTATAGGCCGAGACATAGGCGTTTTTCACCGTGCCGATGCCATAGCCGCGGTTGTTGAGAAGCGTTGTGAGTTCCGACGCGGTAAACGTCGTCGACCAGTTGTACCGTGGGATGATCGAGGCGATCTTGCCCTCATAGGGGTCGATCTTGCCTTTGAGATAGCCGACGTCATTGCCCCAGACGTTCAGGCTGTCCTCGCTCGCGCCGCCGTTGCTTGAATAATACACAGCCTCCTGCACGAGTCTTCCGCTGTAGTAGAGGAACTCCCCCGCCGTCTGGTCGACCGCAGCATCGGAATTCGCACCGCTCGCCGCCGTGCCCTGATAGACCTGACAGTGCGTCGTTGCGCAGATGTCAAAGCCCTGCGCGCGATGCTTCGTCTGACAGACCGCGTAGGTGCGCGCACAGACCGCCTGCGCCTTGAGCGCCTCGACCGGCCAGTCCTTGCTCATTTCCCAGGGAATGACGCATTTGACATAGTCCTCAAGATCCACCACGTTGATGACATTGATGTTCCCGCCGCTCACGCGCTGGTATTCAAAGCCGCCGTAGTAGCGGTAGCCGCGGAACCACGTGACCGTCTTTTCACGCGTCTCGATCGGCAGGATGCCGAGGTTTTCGCTCCCACCGCAGTCGAATTCAAAGAGGATCGTATCCGTTCCCGTCACGATGACCGTCACGCCCGTGCTACTGCCGCCGACGACCGTACCGGCCGCGCCGAGCGAATAGAGCGCGCTCTGCGCGCTGCCATAGTCGCTGTAATTGCCCACGCGCGCCACGAACACGCCGTTATCGTAGGCAGCGCCGCACTCAGGCTCGTGTAGCTGCCAGCGCGCGCATAGAACGCGCCATCCTCGTAGGCAGCGAAGCCGCCGCTGTACTGCGCCGCTGTGCGCGACGCGTCGTCGTAATCGTAAAACGTGCCGGAAAGCTGCACATGATAGGTCGTATCCGTCGTCACCGTGATCTTTTCATACAACTGCGGCAGTGCGCCCAGCTCTTCAAAGCTGCCGTCCGCGTCAAAATACCCCAGCGCGTAGCCGCCGAAGGCCGAATAATTCTGAAGGTTCGCCGCGCTCATCGCGTCCGAGCCGTACTTGAGCCCCACGCGGAGCGTCTCACCGTCCGTTGCCTGCGCGAGCGTGCACAGTGAAAGGCACAGCAGACAGGAAAGCAGGAACGTTCTGCACCATTTTTTCATAGTATCCTCCACAGCCAGTTTTGCAGAAGCGATTGCTCTGTGCCCGGCTGAACATATCCATATGAATCGTATTTTACATTATACGACAGTTTCCCTCTGCTTTCAAGCAAAACTGTATCTCTTTTTGGCCGCCGCTCCCTCCTACCGTTTTGGCGGTCAAGCGTCATGGAAAGGAGTCCTTTATGAAACCCTGTGTGTTTACCGGCAGCGCCGTCGCTATCGTCACACCGTTTTGCGGCGACGGTGTCGATCTCGAAGCCTTCGACCGTCTCATCGAGCGCCAGATCCAAGGCGGCACCGACGCCATCGTCGTCTGTGGCACGACCGGCGAAGCTGCGACGCTGAGCTACAATGAGCGCATGGCGCTCATTGAGCGCTGCGTGCGCACCGTCGACCGCCGTGTGCCCGTCATTGCGGGCAGCGGCACGAACAGCACCGCGTCCTCCATTGCGCTCTCCAAAGCCGCGCAAAACGCGGGCATCGACGCGCTGCTCACCGTCACGCCGTACTACAACAAAGCCTCGCAGAGCGGCCTTGTGCAGCATTTTTCCGCCATCGCTGACGCGGTCGATGTTCCCGTCATCCTCTACAATGTCCCCGCGCGCACAGGCGTCGGCTGCACGGCGCAGACCTATCAAGCACTCGCCAAGCATCCGAACATTGCCGGTGTCAAGGAGGCGAGCGACGACTTCGACCTCATTCAGGACACCCTCAACCTCTGCCCGCCGGGCTTCACCGTCTGGAGCGGCAACGACGGCTCCACCGCCGCCATCATGGCTCTTGGCGGCAAGGGCGTCATCTCCGTCGCCGCAAATGTCGTCCCACGCGAAATGCACGAGCTGACGCAGCTCTGCCTTGAAAATCGCTTCTTGGAGGCAGGCACGCTTCAGCTCAAGCTGCATGAGCTCATTCGCGCGCTCTTCTGCGAGGTCAACCCCATCCCCGTCAAGACCGCCATGGAGCTCTTGGGCCTGTGCAGCGGCGAATTGCGGCTGCCGCTGTGCCGCATTTCCGAGCGTCATATGGAACAGCTCTCGCATGCACTGGAACCGTTCCGTCCCGCAGTATAAGCTGATCTTATCTCTCGTTTGTGCAACATTCATCGTGCATTCACTTTGCATCTGCATAATATTCATCGCGATATTCAGCGAATATTCGCCGTATTCATTTCACCGTTTTCCGCCTTGTATATTCAGTCAAAAAAGCAGGACTCTGCGCTGAAAACGCGCAGAGCCCTGTTTCACTTTTTCGTTTACGTTTTGTAATCAGCCTTGCTTACGCCTTCACGCGGTGGAAGACCTTCTTACCCTTGCGGACGATGACGCCCTCGCCCTCAAAACGTTCACGCGCAAGGCTCTCGTCGATGGAGGCGACCTTCACATCATCGATCGTCACACCGCCCTGCTGGACCAAACGGCGCGCCTCACCGCGGGACGGGCACAGGCCGGTCGCGACCAGCATCGAAAGGACATTGATGTTGCCGTTTTCAAAGTCGGCATCCGTCAGCGTGCTCGTCGGCATGTTGGCGTTATTGCCGCCCGCGCCGAAGAGCGCCTTGGCAGACTCCTCCGCCTTCTTGGCCTCCTCTTCCCCGTGGACGAGTGCGGTGAGCTCGTAGGCGAGGATCTCCTTCGCGCGGTTGAGCTGGCTGCCCTCCCACTTATCCATCTCGTCGATCTGCTCGAGCGGCAGGAATGTGAGCATACGGATGCACTTCAAAACATCCTGATCGCCCACGTTGCGCCAGTACTGGTAGAAGTCGTAGGGCGTGGTCTTGTTCGGGTCGAGCCACACCGCGCCGCTCGCGGTCTTGCCCATCTTCTTGCCCGCGGAATTAAGAAGCAGCGTGATCGTCATCGCCTGCGCGTCCTTGCCGAGCTTGCGGCGGATGAGCTCCGTGCCGCCCAGCATGTTGGACCACTGGTCGTCGCCGCCGAACTGCATGTTGCAGCCGTACTCCTGGAACATGTGGTAGAAGTCGTAGGACTGCATGATCATGTAGTTGAATTCCAGGAACGAAAGGCCCTTTTCCATGCGCTGCTCATAGCACTTGGCGCGCAGCATGTTGTTCACGGAGAAGCACGCGCCCACCTCGCGCAGCAGCTCGATGTAGTTGAGGTTCATCAGCCAGTCGGCGTTGTTGAGCATCATGGCCTTGCCCTCGCCGAAGTCGATGAAGCGCTCCATCTGGCGCTTGAAACATTCGGCATTGTGGTCGATGTCGGCCTTGGTGAGCATCTTGCGCATATCGTTGCGACCCGAGGGGTCTCCGATCATGGTCGTGCCGCCGCCGATGAGCGCAATGGGCTTGTTGCCCGCCATCTGGAGTCTTTTCATCAGGCACAGCGCCATGAAGTGACCGACGTGCAGGCTGTCCGCCGTGCAGTCAAAGCCGATGTAGAACGTCGCCTTGCCGTTGTTGACGAGGTCGCGGATCTGCTCCTCGTCCGTCACCTGCGCGATCAGGCCGCGCGCTTTGAGCTCTTCATAAATTCCCATTTGTTGATTCCTCCTGTATTTCTATTTTACTTCATTTCGGACATTTTGAGACGCTTTCGGATAGCAAAAAAACGCCCTCTGTCCGTTTGGACAGAGGGCGAACAAATTCGCGGTACCACCTCTGGTTCGCCGTTTTCTCGCAAAAACGGCCTCACGGAGTGCCGACACACTCCCGCGCGATAACGGGCGCTCCCGGGGCGCGCCTACTGGAAAACTTTCGTTCGGGCGCCGGCTCCGCGGTGTATTTCGGCACGTTTCCTCTCCTTCTTGCACCGGCCGAAGGCTCTCTGCGCAGGAAATCGCTGCTTACTTCTCCGCTTCATCACCGTAAACGCGGATATTGTAACGTAAAGAATCGGTCTTGTCAAGTATCAAGTATTCTGCGGATTGTAATACATCACGAGCTTGCACAGCCCGTCGCACAGGAGCGACAGGTTCTCCTCGTCGATCCCCGTCGCTTTCCGCGGCAGGATACAGCGGCCAAAGCCCTTGACCTTTTTGCATGCGCAGATGACCGTGCCGCCCATGAACGCGCGGTTGTCCGAGGGATAGTGAACAAGTCCGTCGGTCTTCAAAAAGCAGGTCTTTCTCTCGCTGTTGCTGAACTGCTCAAGGATCGTATCGAGCAGCTTGTCGTTCCAGCGGCTCGCCTTGCCCGGCAAAATCAGCAGCTCATCGCCCTCACCCACGCAGTCGAGCACGACGACGCTCTTCTTTTTGAGCTCGGGGTGCGCGTGGATCAGGCGCTTGGCGCCCTTGCTCCCCTGCGTGCCGCCGTCGAGGAACAAAAAGCACACCTCGCCGCGGTAGCGCGGCGTCAGCGCCTTTGCGACCTCGAGCAGCGCGATGACGCCGGAGGTGTTGGCATTTTTGTTGTTCGTCTCACTCTTGCCATATTTGGGGTAAAAGAGCGTCACGACCAGCAGCAACAAAAAGAGCGGCAGCGTCATATTCGGCATGTTGAGCGCGAACGTCACGCCGAACGAAATAAGGAAGCTCACCGCCAGCGCCAGCAGCGGCATCAGCGCCTCGTAGAGCATGTACGTCGCCGGTCGCGTCGGGCAAATGAGCGGCGGCAGGACCTCGCGCACGCCGGTGTCGTAGTGCGCCGCGAGAACGATCTTTGCCTTCTCGATGTCGCCGACGACCACATTCGTCACATTGCCGCCCGCCGAGAGCGCCGACGTCCCGCTCTCGAGCTTTGGCGAATAGCCGAGCTCCTTGAGTGTGTAGACAAGCCAGGTGCGGAAGTCCACTTTTTCTTTTTCCTTGCGCCGCACCGGAAAATCCCGCTCGATGCGCTCAGCAAATTCGTTCATCTGATGTTCCTTTCTTCGAAAAAGCGCCGCATCGCGGCGCTTTTCTCTGACATGTGATTTTGCTTTACAGTAGTTGATTTTTAAAGTTCTCCGCCGCGCAGAGCAGTTCCTCTGCCCCTAAGAGCATCGTCTCGCTCGGGTGGTCTCCCCCGCTTAGGCGGGCGATCTCGCCGCGGCGCGCCGCGCGGTCGAGCGCGACGACCTTTGTGAGCGTGCGGCAGTTTTCCTCGCCCTTTTCCACGCCGAAGTGCGTGTCGGCCATCGCCGCGAGCTGCGGCAGATGCGTCACGCACAGCACTTGCCGTGTGCGCGAGAGCTTGGCGAGCTTTTCCGCCACGCGCTGGGCAGCCCTGCCCGAAACGCCGGTGTCGACCTCGTCGAACACCATCGTCATCACGCTGTCCTGCTCGGCCAGCACGTTTTTGAGTGCCAGCATGATGCGCGACAGCTCGCCGCCGGACGCGATCTTCTGGATGGGGCGCAGCGCCTCGCCCACATTGGCGGACATCAAAAACGCCACGGCGTCCACACCGTCCTCGCCCATGTCCTTTTCCTGAAAGTCGATGGCAAAGCGGAGCTTCGGCATATCGAGCTCGCGCAGTTCCCGGGAAATACGCTCCTCAAGCTCCTTTGCCGCCGCGTGGCGGCGGTCGGAGAGGGCCTGCGCCGCTTCGCGCGCAGCCTTTTCCTGCTTTTTGAGCGTCTGCTCGAGCTGCTGCGCACGGTCGTCTGCATACTCGATGCGGTCCAATTCCTCACGCGATTTTTCAAGATATGCAAGCATCTCCTCGACGCTTGAGCCGTACTTCTTTTTCAGCCGGTAAAGCTGGTCGCAGCGCGACTCCACGGCGTCGAGCTCCTGCGGAGAAAAGTCGTATTCATCCTTCTTATCGCGGATCGTTTCAGCAAGGTCATACGCTTCACAGCGCAGCGCTTCCAAGCGCTCCGAGAGCGTGATGAATTCATCGCCGAGGCTGCGGAGCGAACGCAGCGCATCCTCCGCCTCCTTGATAGCGGACACCGCGCCAAGGCCCTCGTCCCCACCGTTCAGGCAGGCGTCCGCCTCGGAGATGGCGGAAATGAACTTTTCGCCGTTGCGCAGAATATTGCGGCGGGCAAGGAGCGTCTCCTCCTCCCCCTCCTGCAAGTCCGCGCGCTCGAGCTCACCGATCTGATGGTGCAGCATGTCGACACGGCGCGCTTTTTCGGCCTCGTCCATCTTGAGCGCGTCGATCGCGCGGCGCGTCTCTTTCATCACGTCATAGCACGTACAGTACGCTGCCAGCTCATTTTCCACGCGGCCAAAGCGGTCGAGGTAGACAAGGTGCTGCTCTTCGTCGAGTAACTGCTGTCCGTCGTGCTGGCCGTGGATATTGAGCAAGCTCGCGCCGATACGCTTGAGCTGCGCGACCGTCACCGGCCGTCCGCCCACGCGGCAGACGTTTTTGCCGTCGCCGTACAGCTCGCGCTGCAATAAAAGCGTTCCGTCCTCCTCCGGCGTAAAGCCGTTTTCGGCGAGCCCCGGCAAATCTGCCGGGACCGCGCTGAACGTCGCGCTGACAAACGCCTTCTCCGCGCCCGTGCGGATGAGCTCGCGCGACGTGCGCTGGCCGAGCACCGCGCCGAGCGCGTCGATCACGATGGATTTGCCCGCGCCGGTCTCGCCGGTGAGCGCGTTGAACCCGCGGCCGAACAGAATGTCCGCCCGCTCAATGATGGCGATATTTTCAATGTGCAAAAGCTCAAGCATCGCTCATTCTCCTGCAAAATTTTGTTCTTACTTGGTCTGGCGCTGTCTCTGCATGTCCTCGATCTCCGAGCAGAGCTCGGCGGCGGACTCGTTTTCGCGCATCACGATCAGCACCGTGTCGTCACCCGCGACGGTGCCGACCTTGGCGGAGATATCCATCCCGTCAAACGCCGCGCCGGCCGCGGGGCCGAGGCCCGCCATCGTCTTGATGAGCACCAGATTCTGCGCGCAGTCGACCGAAACGATGCTCTCGCGCAGGATGGTCTGCAGGCGGTCAGCCAGATTCAGGCGCATCTTCTGCGTCGAAACGGCGTAGCGGTAGGTGCCGTTGCCGGTCGGCTCCTTAATTAAGTGGAGCTGCTTGATATCGCGGGAGATGGTCGCCTGCGTGCAGGAGATCCCCTCCTTGCGCAGGCTGTCGATCAACTGCTCCTGCGTTTCGATCGCCGAAGCGGCGATGATCGCAAGGATCTTTTCCTGTCTTTCATTCTTCATTGCTGGTTCCTCCCATCAACATTTTCTTTTGTAAGATCTCGCAGAAACTGCGTTTGCTCAGTCGAACGAGCTTGGTGTCGAATTTTGAGCGGCGCACTTCAATACTGTCGCCGCTGCGCAGTGAGAATGCGCGCCCGCCGTCCACGCTCAAAAGGACGGGCTTGTAGCTGTTTTTTTCCGTCTGCACGGTGATGACCCGCTCGGGCGAAAGCACGTAGGCGTTGGCGTGCACGCTGTGCGCGCAGATGGGCGAAACGATGAAGTTCCGCGCCGTCGGCTCGACCACAGGGCCGCCCGCCGAGAGCGAGTAGGCCGTCGAGCCCGTCGGGCTCGCGACGATGACACCGTCGCCCGCCACGTCCACGAGCTTTCCCTGCTCGGTGAAGATTTGCAGCCGGATCACGCGCGAGATGTTGCCGCGCGCGATGAGCGCTTCGTTGAGCGCAAGGTTCGAGTAAATGACCCGCCCGTCGCGCTGGACACTCACGTCGAGCATCATGTGGCTCTCGATCTCATACTTTCCGTCACACAGGTCGCGCAAGCGCAAAAGGTCTTTGCTCTCAAGCTCGGCCATGAAGCCGAGGCTGCCGAGGTTGACGCCCAGCACCGGAATGTCGCGGTGCGCGGCGGTTTTGGAAAGGTGCAGGATCGTACCGTCGCCGCCAAACGCGATGATCATGTCCGCACCGCGGATCTCCTGCTGAAGCGGCTCAATGTTGAGCCCGTAGCCCTCCGGCGGCTCCTGATTGCGAAACGGCAGGCACACGACATTTGGGCAGCCAACCTCGTCGAGCACGCGCTTGGCCTCCTTCGCGACGCGAAGCTGCGCGTCGCGGTAGGGATTCGGGCATAAGATGACTTTTCTCAGCATCCCGCGCCCTCCTTCCCGTGGTCGAGCGCCGCGTGTGACTGCTCCACAAGACCCTGGAGGTCAAACGTCTTCTCCACCCAATCGCCGCTTTCGAGATACCCGAGGTATTCGATGTTTCCCTCGGGTCCACGAATAGGAGAGAATGTGATATCAAGCACTGTAAAGCCAGAATCCTTTGCATGTGTCAGGAAGTTTTCCAGCACCTCAAGGTGTACGTCCGGGTCGCGGACGACGCCCTTTTTCCCCACCTTTTCGCGTCCCGCCTCAAACTGGGGCTTGATGAGGCAGGCGACATGTCCGCCCTCTTTTAAGACGCGGTGCACCGCAGGCAGGATCAATTTCAGCGAAATAAACGACACGTCGATGCTGGCAAAATCCAGCTCGTCAGGAATCTGGTCGCGGTCGAGATAGCGCGCGTTCGTGCGTTCCATGCACACAACGCGCTCGTCGGAGCGGAGCTTCCAATCGAGCTGTCCGTAGCCGACGTCGACGGCGTAGACCTTTGTCGCGCCGTTTTGCAGCATACAGTCGGTAAAGCCGCCGGTCGAAGCACCGATATCGGCACAGATACAGCCGTCCAGCTTGAGGCCGAACGTCGTCATCGCCTTTTCGAGCTTAAGGCCGCCGCGGCTCACATATCGGAGCGTGTTGCCGCGCACCTCGATCTGCGCGTCGTTCGGCACGGCGGTGCCCGCCTTATCCACGCGCTGCCCGTCCACAAAGACGAGCCCGCTCATGATCATCGCCTGCGCGCGCTGGCGGGTCTGTTCCAGCCCGCGTTCAACGAGCAGCACGTCCAGTCTTGTTTTATTGCTCATCGCAGCACCTCCGCAGCCTTTTTTGCCAGCGACTCCGCGTCCAGTCCGAACTCGCGGTACAGCTCCTCCACTGTTCCCTGTGCAGGAAACGCCTTGCCAAGGTTGCACAGCTCCAGCCGCTCGGGTGAAATTTTGTTCCAGCCCAGAATGGCCGCCATACGCTGGCCCATGCAGCCGACGCCCGCGCACTCCTCCGCGACCAGCATCGCCCTGGTTTTGCCGATGATCTCGCGCATGTCGCGGTCGTAGAGCGGCGAGATGGCGTTGATCTTCACAACGCGTGCCTCAATGCCCTGCTCGTGCAGGATTCCGCCGCGCCAAGCACATTATTGATCATCGTGCCGTAGGCGCAGAGGGTGATGTCCTCTCCCTCGCGCAGCACGACAAGATTCTGCCGCCCGCTGTTTTCTTTATAATTTCCCTCGCCGCCGCGCGGATAGCGGATGGCGACGGGGCCCTTGATCTCGTTCACCGCACGGTCAAGCATCGTGCGCAGCTCTGCAAAGTTCGACGGGCAAAGCACCGTCATATTCGGGATTTCCGAGAGGAATGTTGCATCGAAAATGCCGTGATGTGTCTCCCCGTCCGCGCCGACCATACCCGCGCGGTCGACCGCGAAGACAACGTGCAGGTCGGAGAGCGCCGTGTCGTGGATGAGCTGGTCGTAGGCGCGCTGCAAAAAGCTCGAATAGATCGCCACGACCGGCGTGAGCCCCTGCTTGGCCATGCCCGCGGCCATCGCCACGGCATGTCCCTCGGCGATGCCGACGTCAAAAAAGCGCACGGGATACTGCTCGGAAAAATCGTGCAGGCCCGTACCGTCGCGCATTGCGGCGGTGATAGCGCAGATCGTTTCGTCATTTTTTGCGAGCTTACAGAGTTCGTCGCCGAACACCGCGGAAAAATCTCGCTTATGCTCGCGCGGCACGCCCATCCGCGGGTCGAATTTGCCGACACCGTGATAGCGCTCCGGCTCGCGCTCGGCGGGCAGGTAGCCCTTGCCTTTTTTCGTATGCACATGCACCAGCACCGGACAGTTCAAGTCCTTCGCCCATTTGAGCGTGTTGGTGAGCTGCCCCACGTCGTGTCCATTCACGGGGCCGAGGTAGGTAAAGCCCATGTCCTCGAACATCGTCGAATTCGGCAGCAGCGCCTTTTTGACATTCGTTTTCAGATGATGGTTAAAATCATACACCGCGCGGCCGACCGCGTTGCGGTCGAGCAGATCACGATAGGCTTTTTTGAATTCATAGTACGCAGGCTTCGAGCGCAAAAGTCCCAGATGCTCGCTCACCGCGCCGACATTGCCGTCGATCGACATGCCGTTGTCGTTCAAAATCACGATGAGCGGCTCGCCGCTCGCACCCGCATTGTTGAGTCCCTCGTAGGAAAGGCCGCCGGAGAGCGCGCCGTCGCCGATCAGCGCCAGTACGGAATAATCCTGATGCTGCAGCGTCCGCGCCCGCGCCATGCCAAGCGCGACGGAGACGGAGTTGGAGGCATGTCCCGCGATAAAGGCGTCATGCCCGCTCTCGCGCGGCTTGGGAAAGCCCGAGAGGCCGCCGTACTGGCGCAGAGACGAAAACTGCTCGCGCCGGCCGGTCAAAATTTTATGGGTGTAGCACTGATGCCCCACGTCGAACACCAGCCGGTCTCGCGACGTGTCGAACACGCGGTGGATGGCCACCGTCAGCTCGACCGCGCCGAGGTTCGAGGCCAGATGCCCGCCCGTTTTCGACACATTTTTCAGCAAAAATTCACGCAGCTCCGTACATAAAAGCTGCGTTTGCGAGTCGTTCAGGGTTTTGATGTCCCGGGGATCATGGATGGTTTCAAGAATCAATACGGTTTCCTTCTTTATCTGACAAGATGCAGCACCGACAGCACCTTCGCCGTCAGGTAGATGACATCCTTGCTCTTTTTCATGGCGATCTTTTTGCCGATGGCCTTGCCGCCGATCGTCAATCCGGAAATGAGCGCCGTGACCACGGTGGATACGACGATACTGCGCCAGCCGAAGCTGTTTTGCAGCAGCACGACGATGACCGTCGCGGTCGAGCCGCTGACGATGCCGCAGATGTCACCGACCACATCGTTGCAGAACGAGGCGACCTTTTCCGCGTTGCGGATGAGGTACAGCGCCTCCTTCGCGCCCTTGACACGGTGCGCGGCCATCGAATTGAACGGCTTGGGATTCGCCGCCGTCACGGCGACGCCGATGATATCGAACAGGATGCCCAGCGCAATGAACAGCAGCAGAATCAGTGTTGCCACCACATACCCCGCATCCTCAAGCAGCGCGCCCGAGCACAGGCTCATCGCGGCGGAAAGCGCCACAGCGATCAAAAACACACGGATGACCCAGCGCGCGTGGCTGGGCGTCTTTTCCGTTTTCTTCTGCTTTCGGTCTTCTTCGTTTTCCAAGGCTTTCTTCTCCACAGTTATTTCATAATCATGCTAATCAGCGGCAGCAGCAAAAGGTAATCCTGCGGCATAGGTCGGGTTGGCTTTCCCCGCAGCGCACCTCTCGTTGCCGATGGAGGCGGTTCCCCCTTAGGCGCTGCACCCCGTTGTCACCAGACGAGGTACCCGATTGCCACTTAGTCCGCACTGTAACCCTTTCGCTGCCCTTGCGACAGCCTAGGTGATTTCCA
>OGDF01005460.1_pt1 | contig 13500 bp, 10 predicted proteins | sample 1570141 | NCBI WGS metagenome assembly OGDF01 (sample SAMEA4370581, study PRJEB24528) | human gut metagenome | reverse complement strand
AGAAGGGTCTCGATTTTTCTTTGAGACTTGGACTTACGTCTTTCAAGCATGTAGGCGTTTTCCCGGAGCAGGCTCCGAACTGGGACTACATTTATAGGAATACTTCAGAACTCGTGGCTGCAGACCGGACAACGGCATTGACAGAAACACAGAGGAAGGCGGCCGGGCAGACGCCGGATGGGCGCCCGAAGGTGCTGAATCTGTTCGCGTACACGGGTGGTGCGTCGTTGGCGGCGAAGGCTGCGGGGGCGGAGGTTACTCACTTGGATTCTGTGCGTCAGGTGGTTACGTGGGCGCATGGGAATATGGATGCGAGCGGGCTGGACGGTATCAGATGGGTCGTTGAGGATGCGATGAAGTTCGCGAAGCGTGAGGCTAAGAGAGGTAATGTGTATCAGGGGATTATCCTCGATCCGCCTGCTTATGGACACGGAACGGACGGCGAAAAATGGAAGCTGGATGAGTGTCTTTTTGAGATGATGAAGACGGCGAATGCCATTTTGGCACCGGAGAACAGTTTCCTGGTGTTGAATCTGTATTCCAACGGTTTTTCTCCGATGATGGGGGAGACTGTTGTACGTGAGGCGTTCGGATTGCAGGAGCCAGGGTATTTCAGTACGGAACCTACTACGGCAGAGTCTGTAAGGGCTGCGTTGCGCGGAGGTCGTGTGGCTGCCAAGAGATGTACGGATTATGAGATGGAGTCTGGCGAGCTGGCGTTGAGGGACCGTTTCGGTAAAGTGTTGCCGCTCAGTATAGTAGTGAGACTTAGAAGATAATTATATATGCCTAAGAGAGAAATAATCCAGGAGATGTTCGACAATATCGCTCCGGAGTACGACAGGTTGAATCACATCATGTCGCTCGACGTCGACAAAACTTGGCGTAAACGGGCATTGACCCAAATCTTCAAGCAGACTGTGGGCGAGCCGGAACTGAAGGCGGAAGGATGCGGTATGAAGGTGCTGGACATCGCGTGCGGGACGGGCGATTTTTCGATTGCGATCGCGGAGGAGATGGTCAGGAGGGCTAAGCGCTGTCATCAGCAGGGGACTGATCCGAGTTGTTGTCCCGGACACGTGACAGGTTTGGATTTGTCGTCCGGGATGTTGGAGATTATGGGTAAGAAGGTGGAGGCCAAGGGATTGCGGGATATGATTTCGTATGAGGTCGGGGATTGTGAGCATCTTCGTTTTGATGACGGGGCTTTCGACAGGGTTACGGTGGCGTTCGGAGTGCGCAATTTCGAGAACAGGGAGGCTTGTCTGAAGGAGATGTTGAGGGTGTTGAGGCCTGGAGGAGAGCTTGTTATCCTGGAACTTTCCGTTCCGTCCAATTTTCTTATGAGATGGGCATATAATTTGTACTTCGTTCATGTCCTGCCACTTATCGGCGGTAATATTTCGGGGGACAAGTCCGCTTATCGGTATTTGCCGGCATCAGTGCTGAATTTCCCGAAGAAGCAGGTGTTTATGAACACTTTGCGGGAGTGTGGTTTCCGCAATGTCCGTCATAAGGCGTTTACTTTCGGTATCTGCAGGATGTACAGCGGGGAGAAATAGTTTTTCCGCGAAAATTATTAACTTTGCATACTCGAACTGAGAAAAGTTAAACTTAACAATATTATAGATATGGCATCAAACATCAGTTCTTACGATTTCAAAGGTAAGAAAGCTATTGTGAGAGTCGATTTCAACGTTCCTATCCAGGACGGCAAAATTACAGATGACACCCGTATCCGTGGTGCACTGCCTACTCTCAAACTCATTCTTGAAAAAGGTGGCTCACTCATTATCATGTCACATATGGGCAAACCTAAGGGAAAGGTTAAAGCTGAACTTTCTCTTTCTCAGATTGTGGATACTGTAAGCAAGGAGCTCGGTGTTCCTGTACAGTTCGCTTCTGACTGCCAGAAGGCTGACGCTCAGGCTGCTGCCCTCAAACCAGGTGAGGTTCTTCTTCTTGAAAACCTTCGTTTCTATCCGGAAGAGGAAGGTAAGCCAGTAGGAATTGATAAAGAGGATCCTGCATACGAAGAGGCTAAGAAGGCCATGAAGGCTTCTCAGAAGGAGTTCGCCAAGAAACTCGCTTCTTATGCTGACTGCTGGGTTATGGATGCATTCGGAACAGCTCACCGTAAACATGCTTCTACTGCAGTGATCGCTGAATTCTTCAAACCTGAGGATCGTATGCTCGGTCTTCTTATGGAGAAAGAGGTAAAGGCTGTCAAGAATGTCCTCAGTGACATCAAACGTCCTTTCATCGCTATCATGGGTGGTTCTAAGGTTTCTACCAAGATCGGTATTATCGAGAATCTTCTCGGTAAGGTCGACAAACTCATCCTTTGCGGTGGTATGACATATACTTTTGCTAAAGCTCACGGTGGAGAGATCGGTGAGTCTATCGTAGAGATGGACAAGCTCGATGTAGCTCTCGACGTAGAGAAAAAGGCTAAGGAGAACGGTGTAGAGCTTATCATGGCTCCTGACGCTGTCGTTACCAATGGTCTTGATTTCGCTACAATGTCTCTCAAGCCAGGTGCAGAGATCAAGGTGGCTCCAGCTACTGCTATCCCTGCAGGTTTCGAGGGTGTAGACGCCGGTCCTGAGGCCCAGAAGAAATTCGCTGAGGCTATCAAGGGTTGCAAGACTATCCTCTGGAATGGTCCTGCAGGCGTATTCGAGTGCGACGAGTTCTGCGCCGGTTCCAAGGCTATCGGTGATGCTATCGCTGCCGCTACAGCTGAGGGTGCTTTCTCACTCATCGGCGGTGGTGACTCAGTAGCATGTTGCACCAAGTTCGGTCTTACCGACAAAGTTTCTTACATCTCCACCGGTGGTGGCGCCCTCCTCGAGGCTATCGAAGGCAAGGTCCTCCCGGGAGTCGCAGCTGTAGAGGAATAATTCTGTTAAGGTCAATGCTTTTTCGGCATTGGCTCGAATTTGAAATAATCGAGGTGGTCTGGAAGTCGTTTCGGGCTACCTCGGTTTTTAAAATTACTATCCATGACTTCTTGTGAGGCTTTATTTTCGGATTCGACTCTGGTTCTGGTCGTCACTGGACTGATTTGTGCTGTCGTAAGGTGGTTCCATATGTGTCCCCCTTATTCCGATAAGGCAGCCGTGTATTATCCCGCCAGAAAGAACATGTCATTTTTCTATGCTTTGAATGTGTTCTTTCTGCCTTATGTGCTGAAGCCGTCTGACCCGTTGGTGATGAGATATGTGTCATCCGTCGGGCTGATTTATGTGGTTTTGTCGGTCCCGGTTTTATATAGGATGTATTTCAGATGGGATTTGAATGGCAATCCTTTTTGGCGAAAAGGAATCAAGTGGCTTGCCTTTTCATGGATGGTTATTCTTCTGTTTTGTCTTGTCATCTTTCCGGGGTACTTTTCTTCGTATGTGAAGTGGTTCGATGGCGTAACTGCTTTATTGGGAGTCTGTTTGACCATGATGGCAGCAGACACTATCTTCAGACTGCGGAAAGACATTGACCTATACGACAGCAACAACTATTCAAATCCGGAGGATTTTCCTCTGAAATTTGCGCGTAAGGTCCTTTATTTGCCGCTCTTTTTTATTCTGGCCGGTTGGGCTCTGTTCCTGACGGACAATCTTTGGCTGAATTTCGCGCTGGATATTGTGTGTTCCGTGTCTTATGTCTGGCTGCTGTGTGTGATTCTCTATCCGCAGGAGGGTCGTGCTCTGCCTGTGGTTCAGGTCAATGATTTTGCCCCCCCAGCAGGTTTTTTCGTGTACTCCGGGCAGTGTCGAGGATGAGGTGTTGACGATTATTCAGCAGCGTTTTAGGGAACCTCATTTGCTTAAGCCGGAGGTTTTGGCGGATGTGAGTCGTGGCAATGCGCAGAGGGCGGACCGCTTTATCGTGGAGCATGGTTATTATCGTCTCGTGAATATGTTCCGTCTAGAGTATGCGCGTCTGTATAAGAAGAAACATCCTGAATCGATACAGGATCTGGTGGCTTTTGAATCGGGTTTTACTTCCCGCGTGACTTTCTATAAGGCGAAGAAATCTATCGTTGATATTTATCCTGAAGTATCTTCCAGAGTCGCGGAAATGTTCTGATTTTCGGTCGGAATAGTGAACTTTTGGCGTTATCGTAACATTTTTAGTGTTGCGGTAACGCTTGTCTTTTTTAGGGTTACATTTCTTTACAAAGTTAATTTGGTGTAGCGTTTTCTGCCGGCATATCTTTGTTCAGCAGTTTGGTACGGATGCTTGTGCGTGGGGTATAAAGCCTTCGAACGAGTGATAATCCTCAAATAAACGATTGCGCTCAGCAAGTTTGACAACTTGCGAAACTTGAGTAACTAAGCATTATCAATTAATTATAGTATAACTAGTGAGCCTTACTTACGCTTACTTAAAAGAGAATCGAAATGGAATTACTAAAGAAACAACCAGTGAAAGGGGCTTGCTATGAGGCGCCTTCAGTTGACATCATCGATGTGTTCGCGGAGAATACGTTTTGCAGCGGCGGAAGCTTCAACAACGATGCGGATTCAGATGATCCGGATGATTTTATATGGGGAGGCAATCTTTAATCAGAGGAGGTGCATTATGAACAAAATTTATTCTTCCGCCATTGTAATGGCGCTCGTTTCCCTTGTTGCTTGTAATAAGGAAGGTGTTCAGACTGTTGGTGAGACATTGTCTGCGAATGCGTATATTTCTCCTGAGACCAAAACTGACTATGTTATTGGAAACTATGGCGAAAAAGCTGGCGTGAAAGTTACATGGTCTGAAACTAAGACTGAGACGTTTCAGGCATATTATGACGGCGGTGCTAAGCCGGTAATTTTCTCGAAGGATGGCGCCGGCACGTCGTTCACGGCTAAAGATGTACCGTCTGGTGTATCCGCATCTACCACATTTACAGGCCTGTACGGCTCTGCTGCGACATTGAACTCTGACGGCAAAATCGACATTGACTTCAGTAGGCAGAATGGTGAAGCGGATAACCTCGCCGCCTTCGACGTCATGACCGCTACGTCTGAACTGAACCAAGGCATGCTTTCATTTGCTTTCAAGCATAACTGCGCTATACTTCGTCTGAAGTGTGTGAATCATACGAATAATGCAGCCAATTGTGTTGTGCTGGATTTTGCAAAAGCTCAAGTGAGTGATGAATTCGGTAGTGCTGGGTTTGATTTGAGCAGCAAGCATTGGATCAGGCTAAAGATTAATCTTTCTACACCTGCCAAAAAAGGCTCTTCAGAATACGGTAAAGGTTCTGTAGGATATAGGTATGTTATAGTTCCTGCTATGAATTATTTGGCTTCTATGCCTGAAGGTCTTGGGATAGGTAGTTCTTATGATCCATTTATGACATTTCATAGGAGGATTGACTTTTACACTACGAAATATATAGAGGCAGGCAAAGTTTATGATGTGCTGTGTGAATGTGGTTTAGAGGAAGAAGAAGGCGGCGGTTTTTGGGGTGACTAACTAACCCAACTACTGATACAAAACTCAAGATGTCCGGAAGAATACACTCTTTCCGGACATCTCCATTATGTCACCTCGCCGGTACCAGGTATCTCTTTTAAGGCGCCCGACCGGAGGTGCGGCCATGGGAGGTTCGCTTCGCTCATCCCTGGCGGGCTGCGCCCGCCTTCCCATTCACATAGCCATGGGCGGCTATGCCTCCCATGGCCGCACCTCCGTCCGGGCTCTGAAGTGACATGTTAAAAATCGCCATACTCACACTGCAGTTCCGAAAATATGCGTAAATTTGTAAATTATTCGGTCTAACGAGGTTGTAAATGGACAGCCGGAATGGACTATTAATATATTTACGTATGTTCGAAATGTTATTTGTCCACTGGCATGTGGATCCAGTTATTTTCCATATCGGCTCCTTCGGCCTCAGATGGTACTCCATCCTCTTCGTGTCAGGATTCATCCTCGGATGGTTCATCTTCAGAGGTTTCTTCAGACGCGAAAAAATCTCTGAGATATTATTGGATCCACTCCTATATACATTACTTATAGGAACCATCGTAGGAGCACGCCTTGGACATTGCATCTTCTATCAGCCGGAGTACTACTTCGGAAGCTGGCAGGGATTCCTGGAGATATTCATGCCATGGAAAGGCGGCCTCGCAAGCCATGGCGGCACTATTGTGTTGTTCTTTGCAATGCTCTGGTTTGCACATCATTACGGCCGTAAAAACGGCTTCGACTTCGTATGGTTACTTGACCATCTCTGTATAGCCGTGGCATTCGCTGCCACATTCATCCGCCTCGGAAACCTCATGAACTCAGAAATATACGGAGATGTCACCACACTTCCGTGGGGATTCATCTTTGACCTCAGAGGCGAAACGGAACCTAAACATCCGACCCAACTTTACGAAGCACTCAGCTACTTTATACTCGGAATAGGCCTCATGTATCTGTACAAATTCAAGCTCGATAAAGTCTACAGAGGAACATTCATCGGCATATTCTTCATCGTATGTTTCGGTATGCGCTTTCTTATAGAATTTATAAAAGAACCTCAGGTGGCATTTGAGGATAATATGATTCTGAATATGGGGCAGTTGCTAAGCATCCCATTTATCCTTTTGGGCGTAGGTTTCCTTATCTACGCATATGTTAAAAAGCAGCCTGCCGAGGCCGTCCATACTCTGAAAAAGCGATAAATAGATATAGAAACGCGGTGCCAAAACAGTATTTTACTGTTTTAGGGGTAATTTAGACAATAAATGTAGAGATAATCGCCATTTATTGTCTAAATCTGGTTTATTTTTTGCGATATTGGCCTCACGTGATTTTATTAGATAATTAATTATTGGAGTTTAATATTATGAAGAAAATCTTTCCGAGATTACTGCTGATTGCAGCCTCGGTGACGATGTCCCTGAATGCAGTGGCGCAGGAAGTGGACAGCACACAGACCGCTACGGTCATCACGTTGGACGACGCATTGAAGATCGCGTTAAGTGAAAACGCCTCAGTCAGAGTGGCTGATAAGGAAATCGAACGCGTTGGTTACGCGAAGAAAGGATCATACGCCTCACTCTTTCCTCAGATCGATATTACCGGATCATTCATGAGGACCATCAAGAAACAGGTCATGTATATGGATATGGACATGAGCGACTTCATGGGCGGCGGCTCATCATCAGGCTCCGGTTCTGAAGGTTCAGAAGGCGGTTCCACTGGTTCTGAAACAACTTCCCCTATGGCAGGAATGCCCGGCGGAGGCGGAATCGAAGTCGGCCGTTGGAATACATATAACCTCGGAGTCTCAGCATCCATGCCACTCATCAATGCCCAGCTCTGGAAGAGCCTCAAGATCTCAGGCCAGAATGTGGAACTTGCCGTAGAGAAAGCCCGTTCATCCAGATTGGACATGGTGACACAGGTTAAGCAGTCTTATTACGCCGTGCTCCTCGCCAAGGAAGCGCTCAATGTATATAAAGACGTTTATGATAATGCAGTAAAGAACTTCGAGCAGACACAGATGCGCTACAACGCACAGAAGGCATCTGAACTCGACTACACAAGAGCCAAATCCACTGTAGCGAATGCTATCCCTAACGTCTATAACGCAGAAAGCTCAGTTATCCTCGCTTTGTGGCAGCTTAAAGCCGTGATGGGTGTAAGTCTCGACCAGGATATCGACGTGGCCGGTGCACTCGGAGATTATTCTGACACAATGGCAGCTGACAACTACAGTTCTGACGCATTGACACTCGACTATAATACCACCATGCGTCAGCTTGCCATTCAGGCAGACCAGCTCGCCGAGACCGTCAAAATGCAAAAGTATGCTTACATACCTTCATTGGCATTGACCTTCTCCTACAGTTTGAACGCTATGACTAACGACTTCAAGTTCAGCGACTACAAGTGGACTCCTTACTCTTACGTGGGGCTGAGCCTGAATATCCCGATTTTCTCGGGCGGCAAGCGCTACAACGACGTGCGTCAGGCAAAGGCACAGGCTTCGGAACTGGCCATTCAGATGGACGACACCGAGCGACAGCTTAAGATCGCTATCCGTCGGTATCTCAACACGATGGAAACTAAAATGAAGAGCCTCGCTGCGGCCGAAGACGGAGTGGAAACCGCGCAGAAAGCTTATGACATCGCAGAACAGTCATACAATGTAGGACGCAGCACCATTACGGAACTTAATGATGCACAGCTTGCTCTTACTCAGTCGAAACTTGCTGTTTCTCAGAGCATTTATGAATATGTTGTCGCCAAATCCAGCCTCGAGCAGATTCTCGGACATGACTTCATCGACGACAACGGTAACGTAGACCTTAATAACAGATAATAAGACAATGAAAAATATGAATTTCAAGACTATCACTTACGTGGCTGCCGCTGTGATGGCAGCAAGCTGCGGAAACAGCAGCAACAAGACCGCTGAGCAAGTTGCTACGGCCAATGAGCCTAGACTTGTCAATGTGAAGGTAATGACTGCAGAGACTAAAGATGTTCCTCAGTCTGACGTATATTCTTCTATAGTAGAAGCTTACGCGAAGAACAATATCGCTCCTCAGAGCCCTTCCAGAATACAGAAAATCTATGTGGAAGTCGGCGATTTCGTCAAGGCAGGCCAGATAGTTGCCAAGATGGATGATGTCAGCCTTAACCAGTCTAAACTCTCTTTGGCAAATGACTCTTTGGAATACAGCCGTCTCAAGAAACTTTATGAGCAGGGCGGTATTTCCAAGTCGGATTTCGACGCTATGGAGCTGAAATACAACGTGACACGCAGCCAGTATGCCAATTTGCTCGAGAATACTGTTCTCCGTTCACCTGTAAATGGCGTGATCACCGCAAGAAACTATGACAAGGGTGACATGTACGGCGGAAGCCCTATTTATGTCGTAGAGCAGATTACCCCGGTAAAATTGTATGTCGGCGTTTCAGAGTCTGATTATACGAAAGTGAAAAAGAACGATAAAGTGACATTGACAGCAGACGCCCTACCGGGAAAGACCTTCACCGGCCGCATCGCCAGAATATTCCCGACCATCGATCCGGCGACCCACACCTTCACTGTTGAGGTCAATGTTGCCAATGCGGATCGTGTACTCAGACCTGGCATGTATGCCCGAGTTAACATCGATTTCGGTACGAATCACAACATTGCAGTTCCTGACGATTGTATCGTAAAACAGCAGGGTTCTGGTGTTAGAAGTATTTTCGTTCTCCAGTCAGATGGTACTGTAAAAGAGTCTGTCGTAACACTTGGACGTCACTTCGGTACCGAGTATGAGATTCTTTCAGGCATATCAGAAGGTGACAAGATCGTCGTGAAAGGACAGGCAAGCCTCAAGAACGGAAGCAAGGTGAATGTGCAGGAGTAATCGCCTGATTATAATGTAATTAACGAATAATTGACATGAGTATATATAGAACAGCGGTGAATAAACCGGTTACGACTGCATTGGTCTTCATAGCCTTTGCGATCTTCGGTATATTCTCGTTTATGAAAACCTCTATAGCCCAGTTCCCGGACTTCGATGCGAACGTCATCCTCGTGATGTCTTCATATCCGGGAGCCAGTGCGGCTGATATTGAGACGAACCTGACCAAGGTTCTGGAAAACGGACTTAATGGTGTCAGTGACCTTAAGGATATGACCTCCAAATCCAAGGAGAACATTTCTATCATCACCCTCGAGTTTAACTATGGTGTCGATATCGAAGAAGCTACAAACAACGTCCGAGACAAACTGGACATGATTTCTTCGACATTGCCGGACCAGGCTTCGACTCCGGTGATATTCAAGTTCAGTGCGGACGATATGCCTATCCTAATTCTTTCTGCAACAGCAGATGAGAGCCTTCCTGGACTTGACAAGATTCTGGACGATAAGGTAACCACACCTCTCTCCAGAGTAAAGGGCGTAGGAACAGTATCAGTTTCAGGTGCTCCTACCCGTGAGATCCAAGTTTACTGTGATCCTAACAAGATGCAGGCTTACGGCCTTTCCATCGCAGCTGTGTCCAACATTATCTCTGCGGAAAACCGTAACATCCCTTCGGGTAGCATCGACATTGGCTCAGAAACTTTCTCCCTCCGTATTCAGAAAGAGTTCAAGGATCCTTCGGAGTTGCTTAATATCGTCCTTGCCTATAGAAATGGTAATGCCGTCTATCTCAGGGATGTAGCTACTGTCAATGATGGTGAGCAGGAGAAAGAGCAGCAGGCCGTTACTAACGGAAAACGCTCAGCTCAGATTGTCATTCAGAAGCAGACCGGTGCCAATACCGTAGATGTTATCAATGGTGTCTTCGAGGAAATGAAGAGCATTGAACCTACCCTTCCTTCCGATATTCATATCGAGACTGTCATCGATAGTTCAAGCAACATCATAAACAGTATCAACTCCCTTAAGGAAACCATCATAATCACATTCCTCGTCGTGATGCTTGTGGTTTATGTGTTCCTCGGAAGATGGAGAGCGACATTCATCATTATCCTTTCCATCCCTATCTCCCTCATGGCTTCACTCGTTTACTTGTTCGCTACAGGTAACACGTTGAATATCATCTCTATGTCAGCATTGTCCATCGCCATCGGTATGGTGGTCGACGACTCCATCGTGGCGCTTGAGAATATCACGACCCATATCGAGAGGGGAGAGAAACCGAAAGAGGCTGCAGTCCATGGTACTGAAGAAGTGGGTATCTCCATAATGGCATCCACATTGACAATGCTTTGCGTGTTCCTGCCTCTTACCCTTGTCACCGGTATGTCAGGTATCATGTTCCGCCAGCTCGGATGGATCGTCAGCATCATCATGATCGTCTCCACTTGCGGTGCGCTCTGCCTTGTGCCTATGCTTTGTTCGAGAATGCTTCGTGCGGGCAGGAAGAAGAACAAACTCCATGATATCCTCTTCACGCCTATCGACAAGGGCCTCAATGCCATATCTGAAGGATATGCAAAGGTCATCAATTGGGCGGTACGCAACAGAAAGACTGTCATCTTCGGTGCATTCGGTATCTTCCTGGCTGTAGTTCTGCTTCTCGGACCGGCTCTGAAAACCGAGTACTTCCCTCATGCCGACCAAGGTCGTCTGACTGTTTCTCTTGAGCTCAATGCCGGTACTTCTCAGGAAGTTACAGGTGAGTTTGCAAGGAAATTCTACGACAGAGTGCGCTCCGAAGTTCCTGAAATACAGATTTGCAGTTATACTTTCGGACAGGCCGATTCTGACAACTCTTTCGCAAGTATGCAGACTAACGGTTCCAACATCATTTCCATGAACATCAACCTCGGAAGTATGGAAAACCGTAAGCGTTCTGCAAGTGAAATCGCTGATATTATCCGTGCCGACATTAAGGAATACCCTGAAATTCACAAGGGTACCGTATCTGAAGGTATGGGTGGAATGGGTGGCGCTGCTTCCGTAGCAGTCGAGATTTACGGCTACGATTTCCAGACCACCGACCAGATCGCCAACGAACTCCGTGACAAGATGCTCAGTAACCCTGCATTTGCACAGGTGACACTCAGCCGTGACCAGTATACTCCTGAGTATCAGGTGGATTTCGACAGGGTCAAGCTCGCTGCCAACGGATTGAACTCTACCTCAGCAGCTGCTGCTGTAAGTGCTGCGATGAGCGGAACAGTAGGTTCTTACTATAGAGAGGATGGTGAGGAATATGATATCCGTGTCCGTTACTCTCCAGGATTCCGAACCAGCGTTTCAGATATAGAAAATATCATCATCTACAACGGCGCCGGCAACGGAATCCGTATCAAGGATCTCGGAACCGTTATCGAAACCGAAGTTCCTCCTACCATCGAGCGTAAGAACAGACAGCGTATGATTACTGTCACAGGTATCATCGACGGTTCTCATGCGATGAGTGATGGTGTTACCGCTGCCAGCCAGATAATCAAGGATACGGACATCCCTTCAGAACTCGATGTGGTCATCGCCGGTGACTATGAGGACCAGAAGGATATGTTCGCCGACCTCATCACTCTTATGGTGCTGATTGTCATTCTCGTATACATGGTGATGGCATCTCAGTTCGAGTCCTTCATGAGTCCGTTTGTAATCATGTTCTCCGTTCCGTTCGCATTCGTCGGCGTGATTCTCGGTTTGTGGCTCACGAACACTGCACTCGGTGTGATGGCGATGATCGGTATTCTGATTCTTATCGGTATCGTAGTGAAGAACGGTATTGTGCTGATCGACTACCTCATCCTTCTCCGAGAGAGAGGCATGGGTATTCTCGATGCCGCTGTAGCTGCCGCACGTAGCCGTCTGCGTCCTATTCTCATGACCACTCTTACCACCGTGCTCGGTATGATTCCTATGGCTATCGGTACAGGTGAGGGTTCAGAGATGTGGAAGTCGCTCGGTATCACCGTGGCTTGGGGTCTTTCGATCTCCACTGTCGTAACTCTCATTCTCATTCCTACCATCTATTGCGTATTCGCGACCAGACAGGAAAAGAACAAGCAGAAAAAGCTCGCCAAAAAGGCTGCCGCGCTGAAGGCTTAGGTCAATGCCGGGGAGGCGTGACTCTCATGTCGCAATTCCCCGGGTAAAATTAATGAAATTATGAAAGCAATATTTATAGCATATAACCAGGCATACAACGAGGAAATCGTGGAAGTGCTTGATGCTCATGCCCAAAGGGGTTTTACCCGTTGGCAGGACATTGACGGACGCGGTTCCGTAAATGGTGAACCTCATTATGGTAATCACGCATGGCCGGTGCAGAATCACGCGATTCTTGCCTTCGCCGAGGACGATAAAGTCCAGGCCATCCTGAATGACCTCAAGACCAAGGACGAAGAAACTCCCGACCTGGGTCTCCGCGCCTTCACCTGGACTGCCGACCAGGCATTTTAGTAAGCGTTAAACACAGAAAGAGGTCAGCCAAGGGCCGTAGGTGGTCGGCGGATTTCTAGTTTTGAAAGTGCTAAGTATTAACAAGTTACAATAATATCATCCGCCGACCCCATATTTTTAGTGGGGGTCGGCGGATTGATATTTTAGAACCGTCTAATTATCAATATATTACAAAGATTAAATCCGCCGACCCCTCCCGCTGTGGTTGCCGGCGTCAGGCGGCTCGGACTCGTCCGCTCAGGTACTGCGTAATTCGCGTCCTGAGTTCCGACCTCCTGCCGCCTCGCCACGTGGATTTATAACGGAACTCCTTTACTTCGATTTCGCTCAGTCATATATCCTCGAGATTGGTCATGTAGTTTGTTTCGTGGACCATTACCGCGTGCCTCAGGGGTCGGCGCGCCTTCGATTATGTAGATATTGATTATCAATGAGTTATGCTAATGTGCCGCGCCGACCCCACCCAAAAATAGGCCGTCGGCACGGGCGTGCTATATAACCATCTAACTATCAATGATTTACAAGGAGTAGCCGCGCCGACCCCTCCTGCTGTGGTTGCCGGCGTCAGGCGGCCCGGACTCGTCCGCTCAGGTACTGCGTAATTCGCGTCCTGAGTTCCGACCTCCTGC
>OGDF01005440.1_pt1 | contig 13540 bp, 11 predicted proteins | sample 1570141 | NCBI WGS metagenome assembly OGDF01 (sample SAMEA4370581, study PRJEB24528) | human gut metagenome | reverse complement strand
ATATCTGCTTTGAGCCTTTACAATGCGGTTTTAGAGGACATCAGGCGGCTTGCGAACGAGGCTCTTGATGATGACAGACAGATGATTTCTTCAATCGCAGAACGGCTCGGAAAGGACGAAAAAGACAGCGTTCGGCAGTCGGAGCGTGAGCTGAAAAAGGCAACCAAACGCCTTGCGGAACTCGACAAACTTTTCGCAAAACTCTACGAGGAACACGTCAACGGCAAGGTGAGCGAACGCAATTACAATGCGCTTTCGGCAACCTACGAAACCGAGCAGACAGAATTGGAAAGCAAAATCGCCGAACTGAATGAAACTATTAAGGCGAACCGTGAATACGGCGAAAATGCCGAGAATTTCGTGGATTTAATCAAGCAATACGCAGACATTGACGAACTCACGCAAGCACTTCTGAACACGCTTATAGAGCGGATTGAGGTTCACGAACCTGAAGATGTTGACGGTGAGCGTATTCAGAAACTTGATGTTTACTATAAGTTCGTCGGCAGGCTTGATTGATGTTTTTGATGATGAATTTTTACAGGAAGTTCCGTTGAATGGGTTCAACTTCTACGGAGATACGCAGTACTGCACCGGAAGCCAGACTGCAAACGTGCTGTTCCCGGAGCTCAACTACAACCGCCACAGCACCACACTTTACAACCGCCTGCTTGAAAAATCGGGCGGCAGTTTTGTTTTCAGGAAGAATAAATATTCGACTTACAATGACCGTGTTCATTTCACGCCGATTTGGTTTCCGGACAGGAAAAACTATACCGTCTATGTTGAGGTTTTCGACGTGTGGTGTCCGGCTGGTCAGCTTTCGGTAAGGCTCACAGACCAGATATTCATTAATGGCAGCGTTTATAACGACTGGCACATCGGCCCCGACAAAGCCGTAGATGTGGCATCATGAAAAAAGCAGGAGCTGAAACAACTCCTGCTTTTCTCTATGATCAGTTCCCTATAAGGCTCATTATCGGATCGGTTCCAAGATGGTCACGGACGATAGCATAACCCATGTATGCGATATAAAGGAAAACAAGTATTCCTCCCTCAACACGGGTGATTTTTTTCTGAGTAAGGCAGAATATGTATGCCAGCAGACATATTACGATGTAAATTCCGAAATCCACAAGAGTATTGCTGAGGTCTGCTCCGGTGATAGTGATAGGAGAAATAACCCCGGAAACGCCGAGAATACACAGGATATTCAGAATATTTGATCCGATGACATTGCCGATTGCCATATCGTTTTCGCCCTTTTTGCAGGCGGAGATCGACGTGACAAGTTCGGGAAGAGAGGTTCCGACAGCGCATATCGTAAGACCGACAAGACTTTCGCTCATGCCCACGGCTTTTCCAAGCAGAGAAGCGTGGTCTACAACCATGTCGCCTCCCAGAACTATCGCGCCTGCTCCGCAGATTATAAAGAGCGCACACTTCCACCAGATAAATGGCTTCTCAGCGCTTTGTTCCTCGGAGGTCTGACGGTTTTTCATTGCTGCTATGACAGTCCATGTCAGATAACCTGCCAGAAGCACTACAAGTAATATTGCTTCAAAAAGAGTGATCTCTCCGGAAGCTCCGAAGAATATAAGCATTACAAAAAACAGCACGGATGTGAATATCGAAACCGGATAATCTCTATGAAGTATGTCTTTTGTAACTCCAAGGGGTATTACCAGCGCACATACTCCGAGCACGCCAAGAAGATTGAAGATATTCGATCCCACTACGTTGCTGACAGCCATTGAATTCTGCCCGCCCAGCGAAGCTGAAATGCTGACTGCAAGCTCCGGTGCGCTCGTTCCAAGCGCGACTATTGTAAGACCGACCACAAGAGAGGGGATCCTTAGTTTCCTTGCAAGAGAAGAAGCTCCCTCTACGAAAAAATCAGCGCCTTTTATCAGAAGGACAAACCCTGCGAGAAGCAGCACTATGTCAATGACGATGTTCATATGTGACCTCCATATAAAATAAATACATCATTATTATAGCCGTATTCCTGTGTGTTGTCAATATCAAATGCCTTGCGAGGAGGTTTGACGACGAAGATGGCGCGCACTGCCAATTTTCGCTCACATGAGGTTTTTAGAGGTGACCATTTGGTATTAAACCAATATCTTTTTGTACATTTAAGGAAAATGGTTACAAGTCAATTTCACAGAGAGTAAGATATGAAAAACAAAAGCAAATACTACCGAATACCTGTCTGCATTTTCATTTTTGTGGTCGGAAGCATAACCGCCATGCTGTTTGCCAGCGTCCTGAACGATGTCCTTACGACCGGAAGCATTTCGGCGGATTTGACGGATTTCTCAACAACAATTTCCGGTGTATTCGGCGGAGAAAAGCCGAGAAAGCTGTATCTTCTGCTGGAGGCTCTGGTGTTGCTGCTCTGCGTGGTGTATTTTGTCTGCGCCGAACGGACGTACCAGACCGACACATACAAGGTCACGGACAACATCTCTGTCCCGGTTCCAAGCGGTCAGGGACAGCATGGAACGGCATGGTTCATGTCTGAATCCGACCCGCTTATTTCCCGGCTGGGTTCAATCGGCGAAAACCGATACAGAGCCATTGAAAACGGAGAAGAATTCAATCCGCCAAAAGCAGACCAGACGCTCACGGACAGCGCCGGAATGGTCCTTGCAAGAGAAATGTCCCGCGGAACGGAGCGCGCTTCTGACAAGCTGTCAATTACGCTGGAAACCGTTGATTCGGATATCTGGGAGGACATTTTCGGAATTGACGAGGAACTGAAACAGTACGTCGAGCAGTCCCGAGCTTGCGCCCGGAAGCAACGGAATACTGTCGCAGTGCGGAGAGTTTTCGGAGCTTCACCAGTACACCTACGGCACAAAGGACATGGGAGTTCCCGAAAAAGAAATTACGCTGGCGCTGAAATAGAAAACCGCAGTCCATGCGAATCTGCTGGACCGCGGCGATTGTATTCAGGATATCTATGTTTATGATGTCTGGAACATGGACGAGCAGAATATCGCAAACGATACCAATTCCAAAATGTTTAACCGGAGCGCCGTCACGCTTGCGTACATCATCGACACCGCCCAGTTTGAAGCGGACTACGGATTTCCATTTCCGTCCATTGACGGTGTTTCAAATAACGGAATGTATGTCCGGGGAGGTTTCTCAGCCCGAACCGCCGCAGGGTACGCATTACTACTGCGGTCCAAGCGCGAAGAATATCGGTGCTGCGGCTAATCCGCGGCTTTGGTTCAAGGGATTCCGCACGGGTATGAGCGAGGAATTGTTCGGGACTATTCGGGCGGTTGAAGAGTGAGCGATAAACGAGAATTTGACACTTTGTATTTATCGAGAATACTCTTGAAACCATTTTGCAAAGCGTGATTTATTGAAAATAATGAATTTATATAGTTCTCCATTTTTCATATTAACTGTTGCAATTGGAAAGACTATCCACTTCCAAGAGATTTCTTTTATTTCCTGCATCGGCAAAACTAAATTTCTGTATTTTTTGTCAACTGTAAGCTTGTTTGTCTTGTAAGTAAGCGACTGACTATCGAGGTACAGACCTCCTCCAAGTATGCCATTGTGACACAAACTGCAAACAAAAGATTTCATAGAAACATCCCTCCATTAAATTCCGATTTGTCGATGAGATTATTATACCACAAACGCCCACCCCAGTCAAGCAACCCACGCTGAAAAGCGAATAACCACCAGAAAGGACATCCTCCATGATAAATCCATTACTCATAACCAGAAAAGAAAACGCCGGAATCCTCCGCAGAATATGCTCCGAGCTGAACGCTGTTCCCCGCGAGATGATAGGCGAGGACTGGTCGCTTGCAGTATTTCTGAAACGTGACCTAAAGACGTAGCTGTCGTGGGAGCGCAGGGCAGAATAGTAGCAACGACCTTTGCTGGATCAGGCATTATTGAATCCTTTTTGAAAATGTTTGACCCAGTAATAGCCGCCACGCATTGGATACTTACAGCCATTGTGATTTTAAGTATTGGTCGCCTCTAAAAACCTTGTAAAAACGAAACGTCAAGTTTAATTGTTCAAAATTAAAATATATAATGCTTTTGTTCCATGTTGGAAGGAAACAGTTGACAAAGTCTGCAATTTGGTGTATAATTTACTAGTAATATTCCTGCTGCGTTTTATGACAAGGCAGAAGCAGAAAAAGAGCAATTGGATGACAGCCTGTCTGAAAATGGCAGGCGCAGATATGGAGGTAATGATTTGAAAACAGTACTTAAACGTGCGCTGTGCGGAATAACGGCGTTCGTTGTTGCAGCAGGCGCTATGTCGTACTTCCCGGCGGATACTTTTCCGGGGATCGCGCGCGGAGTGACTGCATATGCAGAAAACGAAACATGGCGCATCACTATCACAGCGGATAACTTAGCAGACATCAGCGGCGACGGCAGTGAAGGATCTCCTTATGAGATAACCACTGCAGCAGAGCTGCTTGCGGTCATGGAAGCTCGCCGCACGATTTATGCAATACTAAATGATGACATCGTCATCAACAAGGATCTTCTGAAAAGAATTGATAAAGAAAGCGGCGAACCCTCGGACACTTCAGACAGCATCGTTTGCTGGCCGCCGATACCAGATGGTTGGTGCATCAACCTTGATGGCAAAAATCACACGATCAGCGGTCTTTACATCAATGAGAGCGGGAAGGCAGGCTTGTATGCTTCTTTGGGAGCAGGCAGCTTTAAAAACCTGACCATCACCGACAGCTTTGTTAAGGGCGGAGATAACGTCGGCGTGCTTATAGGCGACAGCTCATATTCTACCGACAGCCTGTCTGCCGATAATGTAAAGATTGAAAATACTATCGTGCGTGGAAATAATTGCGTTGGTGGTTTGTTCGGCAGTTTAGAGACTACAACGGATAAAACGAAATATACCATAACAAGTTGTACTGTCGGACCGAATGTGACCGTCACCGGCACGGGCAGCAAAATCGGCGGTATCGCAGGCAAATGCAGAGGCACTATAACAAATTGTACTGTCGGGTCGAAAGTGACCGTCACCGGCACCGGCACCGACACCGACACGGGCAACAGAGTCGGCGGTATCGCAGGCGAATTCGCAGGCAAATTTAGAGGAACTATCCTTTACAGTTCCAGCGCAGCGACTGTCACCGGAAAGAATTACGTCGGCGGCGTAGTCGGTTATGCAGGAGGCAACGCTGAAAAGATCTGGTATTGCCATAACGATGGTACTGTTAAGGGCGTAGAGAGCGTCGGCGGTGTTCTGGGATATGGAGATGGAATAAATGAATTCCCCATCTGCTATATCTACAACACAGGCGATGTTTCCGGCGATAACGATGTTGCGGGTCTTGTCGGGACCGCAAAAATCAGCCCCAAATATTCCTACAACATAGGAAACGTCGCATATAATGATGGCAGTATTGCTCCGCAGCTGATGAACTATTCTTCATATTTTGCCCCGAAGCGTTACCTGTTCTATCCTGAGAATACTGTTCCGTACAGCGAAAGCGGCAAAAAGGGACAAACAACTACCAACGAATCGAATGAAACTGTAATCGCCTTTACAGAAGATCAGGTGGCTTCCGGCGAACTTGCGTGGAAGCTGAACCTGAAAAGCGATAAATCCGAAGAGAACGGTTATGCCAACTGCTGGGTGCAGAACCTTGGCATTGATGAATGCCCCACTTTCGGCGACGCCAAGTATGTGGTTTATCCCTCTAAAAACGGCTATCACAACCATAATATCGCAGACCAGATCGACTGCGACGACTGCCGCGGAGTTGCGTGGGATCCTTATTATTACGTTCCAAAAAACTATGCTGACACTTCCCAATATGAAATAACCAACTACCACGAGCTTCTCGGACTGGCAAAACTGGTCAACGAAAAAAATGAGACTATAACAGCCTCCCTCATGAACGACATAGTTTTCAATGAAAATCTTCTGGACGCAAACGGAAACGTCCAGGTAGCTGATCCTATAAAGTGGACGCCTATTGGCAATACGCCTATCGGCACGGAAAGATTTTATTTCAACGGCATTTTCAACGGCAACGGTCATACGATTTCCGGTCTGTATGTTGACGGCGGGGATTATGCGGGTCTGTTCGGAAAAGCGCAGGGCGCTCCTCGGATAAAAGGCGTTGGCATTGTTGACAGCTATTTCAAGGGGGCAAAATACGTTGGCGGAATCGCGGGCGCGTATATCGACGTAAACGGCATAGAATTCGACTGTATGGCAGGCTGCTTCACTTACAACGTCAAACTGGAGGGAACCGAAAGCACAACTAAGATAGGTCAGTTCATCGGCGACATCAGTGGTAAAGGCAATGCAAAGCTGAACAGCAACTACTGCCTTGCAGAAAAAGAGGAACCCCTGCCCGGTATCAACTGCTCCACAATGACCGCAGAGGATTTTGCAAGCGGCAGGGTCGCTTACCAGATGAATCAGTATTTTACCGACAGCGGAAATGATAAAGTATGGGGACAGGTGGTAGCCAACAACGAAAACGTACCTGTTGATCTTTTCCCCACAGCATACAGAATAATCGGCAATGGCGGCAGCAATAAAGTGATAAACTGTGCTGGACAGTATCACAATCATCTGGGCTCGGCAACATGCCCGATATGCCAAACTGTTAATCCGCAGGAGCCTGCGGAGGATAACGGCGTATATCAGATAGGCACCCCAAGCGAACTGCTGTGGCTTGCCGACCATGTAAACGGGGTCAGTGGTATTCAGAAAGCAGTCCTCACCAACGATATCGACATGACCGGTGTTAAATGGACGCCTATCGGAACTAAGGATAGCGCATTTAAAGGGGAATTTGACGGCCAGGGTCACGTTATTACGAACCTGAATGTAAACGACCCCTCTCTGGAATATGCCGGGCTTTTCGGCTATGTAAGTAAGTTCAGCAATCCGGCTACAATAAAGAACCTCGGCGTTTTCGGAGAGTTCAGCGGCGGTGAATACGTCGGCGGTATCGCGGGTTACTCAGAAAACAGCGAGATTACCAACTGCTTTTTCATAGGAACAGTATCCGGAACATATACCAACGGAATAGCCAACGAAGACATCATCGGAGGCACCGTCAAAAATTGCTATTTCCAGAGCGATTCTACAGACATAAACGCCAGAACCGAGAAGCAGTTCAAGAGCGGCGAGGTTGCCGAACTGCTGAATATGCTGCCAAATGGCGGTACACAGGAAGTCTGGGGTCAGACTATCGGAGCCGACGCTTATCCCTGTGCGCTGACTTCCGACAACAAGGTCATCAGGGATTACACTAACCTCGGCTGGCATAACCATACCAACGGAACAACTGAAGATAACTGCCCAAACTGCGTTAAAACGCCAAAGCAGGAAAACGGCGTATATCAGATAAGCACGATACAAGAGCTTTACTGGTTCTCAGCCTATGTAAATAACACTGACAGCAGTATTAAGGCTGAACTCGCGAACAACATCACCGTGAACGAGGACATCAGCGCACAGAATCGCATTATCTGGACTCCGGCGGGAACCATCTCCAAGCCGTTCACAGGCACATTTGACGGCAAGGGACATATCATCAGCGGTCTTGTGAAAGAAAACTCCACAGAGCCGGTTGAACGGCTGTGATTTCAGCGGTAACAAATCCGCCGCGGCAATGTGCGGCAGCGTCGGCACAAACGGCGTTACATTCAATTTCTGCGGCAGCTATGACAACACGCTGGCGGAAACTTCCACTGCGGGCTTCGTAGGCGCTTCAGCAGGAAAGGTAACTCTGGACCGCTGCTATACCGCTGACAGAGATAAGTTCTCCGATGGTAACAACAGAGTTTCCGTTTCTTATGCGATCAGCGGCAATGCTGCCGATGACGCAATGACAGAGGCGCAGTTCAAAAGCGGCGAGCTTACCTATGCGCTAAACAACGGCCTGGATAAAGCAGTGTGGTTCCAGACCATCAATACGCAGGCTTACCCGCAGTTCAGCGGTGATACGGTCTACAAGACTTCCCCCTGCGTAAGCTACACCAATGACAGCGCCAAAACCAATAAGCCTCATGACATCGGCGACGACGATAAATGCAAGGTGTGTGGAGAACGTGGCATTCCCAAAAAGAACAGCAATGGTCAGTATGAATTGTCCTCTAAACTGCATATGCTGTGGTTTGCGAAGAACTTCAGCAGCGGAGAAGACAGCGCAGTCCTGATGGATAATATCGACATGAAGGACGCAGAGTGGACTCCCATCGGCACAGCGGATAAACCGTTCAGCGGAAATTTTGACGGCAATGGTCATACGATATCCGGGCTGAATTATTCCGGCGAGTATGCCGGACTGTTCGGCTATATGAACAATGGCACGATAAGCAACATCAAGCTGGCTGATTCCTCCTTCGCAAACGGTACTGCAAGCGGAGGCATCTGTGCAGTCAACAACGGCGGAACTATCGAAAACAGCGCTGTGGATAACGTCGCTGTAAGCGGCGGAACCGCAGGCGGTATCTGCGGTCAGAACTCCGGAGCGATCACGGACTGCTTCTTTTCCGGCAATGTGTCTTCTGACGGAAAATCCGGCGGTATCTGCGGTTCCAACAGCGGCACTATAAGGAGCACTGTTTCCCTGTACGCCGGCGCCGCTGTCGGTGAAAACACAAACGGCAGTATCACAAATTGCTTATACAACATCGACATTGCCGGAAGACAGAAATTCGGCAGCGGTCTTGAAACCACAGGTCTGACCGATCCGAGCATTTTAAAAAAGCTCGGAAACAGCTGGAGCAAGGCGGCTAACACCGCGACCGTTCTTTTCTATCCGGAGCTTACCGTCTTCAAAACGGACAAATACAGTGTCAGGGTAAAATATCGGCTGACGCTTGAAAACACCGACAAGGCACCGGCTTATAAGGATACGCTGCACTTCGTGTTCGATGTTCAGTCTGCTCCGGAAAACAGCAAGAAATGGAACAGCATAGTCGCAAACCTCGCATACAACAACGTAAGGCAGCAGGACTTTGAACTGAGCCTTGACGGAGTAAAGCTTGAGATCGACGCTGCACCGGTCGTCGGAAACAGGCTCAATCTCATGCTGGACGGCGGGAAGATTGGCGTACTCTATATGGATAAGACGTTAAAGGTCAGGATAGAGATAACTTATCCTCTGAATGCAGGGAAGCATACCATATCTGTCAGGTACGTCGGAAGCGGTTTTGACTACCTCGCCGGACAGTCGGCAGAATGCGCTTTTACTATACTCAAAGGCGATTATCACAGATCCCGAGGCTTCTGTTGAGTACGGAAAGGCGCTTAAGGACGCAGAACTGACCGAGGGCTGGGAATGGACGAACAGCAGTGCTGTCCCCAATTCTAAAAGCAGAAAGTTCAAGGCGGTCATGACCGTTGATGATGAAAACTACGACCTTTCGGGCATAAAAGGGCTTAATGGCAATAAACTCACACGAGAAGTAGAGGTATCGTTCAAAAAGGCAGTTCCCGCTGTGACAGTCACTACTGATCCGTTCTCCGCACTGCCGGGCACAAAGATAACCGTAAGCGTTTCAGCGGTTAACCCCAACAATGCAAAGTTCAGCGATGTTCCCGCTGCGGAACTGTTCTACACGGCAGGCGGAACTGGAACAGCCATTACCGACGGCAGCTTCGTTATCCCGGATGGTCTGGAAGAGGAAACCGTTATCACCGTTACCGCAAAGACGGAGGAAAACGAGTTTTACAAGGCAGGCAATGGTTCCGCCGAGGTCATAGTATCCGCCCACAAATGGTCAAGGGAATGGAAAACAGACAAGGACGGACACTGGCGTGAATGCACAGACTGCGGCATTGCAGGCGAAAAGTCTGCGCACATTTCAGGAGGCGCAGCTACCGAAACAACGGCAGAGAAATGCACGGTATGCGGTTATGTGATAACTCCTGCGCTCAAGGTGGTTGAGGCTCCGGTCATTACACCGGACGGCGGAAGCTTTACCGGTTCGCAGACTGTCACGATAACCTGCGCCACCGATGGCGCCGCGATCCATTATACCACCGATGGTACAGAACCTACTGCTTCCTCCACAAAATACAGCGGCGGGTTCACGATAACGGCAACAACAACGATAAAGGCAGTTGCTTTTGTCGGAGAAGCTAAAAGCTCCGTTACTTCGGCTGCATTCACGCGTAAGGCTCAGTCCGGTGGTTCAGGTGGTTCAGGAGGTTCAGGCGGTTCTGTCAGACCGACAAGGCCGGATACAGAACCCCGACCTTCTATCGATGGTAAATCGATGAGCTGGGCGGAAATATCTGTCGAACTTGCTAAGCGTCAGGACGGCAGCACGGTAAAAATCATGCTCAACGGCGCATATGAAGTACCGGCTGACGTCATCAGAGTTATCGCAGGAAAGAAACTCCATATAGAGTTCGTTGCGGACAGCTTAAAGAGCTGGCTGACAGACGGCGCTAAGATAAGCGCCGTTACTGCGGCAGATCTTTCGGCCATCCCGGGCAGCGCCGACAGAAGCGCACTGCGCGGCATATCTGGCGCCGATCTCAGGGTATCCGGCACAAAAATCCCGGCAGACCTGAAGCTCAGCTTCCGTAAGGAGTTCGCGGGGCAGTTTGCTAACGTATATAAGCCGGCGAACGGAAAGCTGGTATTCCATGGCTGCGCAAAGCTCGGCGCGGACGGCGCTGCGATTATTCCGGGTGCTGATTCTGCAGGCGAGTATGTTGTAATGGTGTGCGAATTCAGCGATATGCCCGGCGATATCAATAACGACGGCGTGCTGAACGCCCTTGACGCGTCGGCTGTGCTGAAATGCGTCGTTGGAATATCCCAGGGTGCAAATCCTCTTATGGGAGACTTCAACAAGGATGGTACTGTAAACGCTATTGACGCGTCAGATATTCTCAAGTGGATCATAAGATCCTGATGGATATTCAGCAGCCGGAATGTATTTTATGATATGTTCCGGCTGTTTTTTATTGCGGTCACCTCTAAAAACTTTGTTTGAGTGAAAATGTGTATAGCACACCGCCTGCTTCTTTCAACGAGCGAAATTTCTGATGCGACGGCGTCCATGCCGTCGCCCGGTTATTTCGCTCTGCAACATCGTGTTGCACCTCCTCGTAAGGCATACAGCCTTACGAGGAGGCTTTCCTAGAATCTGGCACACCCTGCCCATTTTTGCTTTTCACACCGTTTTTTAGAGGTTCCCCTTAATTATACCACGTTTCATGCAGAACTTATTGCAACATTTTTTCGCTTTTTCGGTCGTTCGTGCAAGGGTTATCGCAACATTTCTTTCCGCTTTTTTGCATTTACTTTTGTATTTGACCAGCTTTAGCGGTCAAGAGTCTTGACTTTTGTGCTTTGATATGGTAAAATGTTGATAAACTATCCGGTGGTTCGCCGCCGGAGTGCCTTAATGGAGGTATACTATGAAAAAAGATGAAAATATGGACTACCTGTTCAAGGCGATTCTTTCGCTCCGGACTGAGGACGAGTGCTACGCATTCTTTGAGGATCTCTGCACGCCGCAGGAACTGAAGGCTATTTCTCAGCGACTGCACGTTGCGAAGCTCCTGACCGACAACTGCGTATATAATGATATAGTAAAGAAAACCGGCGCAAGCACCGCTACAATTTCCAGAGTAAACAAGACTCTGAACTACCAGGCGGCGGGCGGCTATCAGATCGTTTTCGACCGCATGAAGGAAAACAAGTGATGGCGGGTTACGGCGTTTTCGCGCAGGTATACGACAAGCTCACGCTGAACGTCCCGTACGACCAGATCGCGGAGTATTACGACGCCAAAATCAGAAAGTTCCGCGACGGCGACGGGAATTTTCTGGCGGACGCAGGCTGCGGCACCGGAAATCTGACGGCGCGTCTGGCTAGGCTTGGCTACGATGTGATCGGCGCGGAGCCTTCCCCGGATATGCTCTCGGAAGCAATGAACAAGCCTCATGACGGGGTGCAGTACATCTGCCAGGATATGACGGAGCTTGACCTCTACGGCGAGGCGGATATCATCGTTTCGACCCTCGACAGCGTTAATCATCTCAGCTCCGCTGCGGATATCACGAAGTTCTTCAGGGCGGCGGCGCTCAATCTCCGCAGGGGAGGTCTGCTGCTGTTCGACTTCAATACTATATATAAGCACGAAAAAGTGCTGGCGGATAATGTGTTCGTTTACGACCTTGACGACGTTTACTGCGTGTGGCAGAACGAATTCAATCCGGAGGATAAAGGCGTGGATATTTCGCTGAACATCTTCGCTGAAGCGGAGGACGGTCTTTACGAGCGCATGGAGGAAAACTTCCGCGAGATCACCATGCCTTCTGAACAGGTGGAGAAACTACTTTCAGAAAGCGGGTTTGAGGTCCTGGAGGTCAGGGAATACCTCACCAACAGGGAACCGGGCGCACAGAGCGACAAGCTTTTGTTCTGCGCAAGAAAAAAGTAACATTTCATCAGCATGGTTCATATAATGGAGATACAACATGGGAAAGTTAGTAAGAGCGCTTTCGGAGGACGGAAGCGTATTATGTTCCGCTATTGATACAACTGATATCGTAAGGGAGATCGAACGGCTGCACCAGCCTACCCCGGTAGTAACCGCCGCACTCGGCAGAATGTGCACGGCGGGCGCTATCATGGGCGCGCTGCTCAAGAACGAGGGTGATACCCTCACACTGCGCATTAACGGGGGCGGTCCCTGCGGTACGCTTACGGTCGTTGCCGACTACCGCGGCAATGTTAAATGCTGCGCTGGCAATGCAAAGGCTGCTGTTCCGCTCAGAAGCGACGGAGGGCTTGATGTTTCCGCCTGTGTTGGCCGCGACGGAAATCTCACCGTAGTCAAGGATATGGGGCTGAAAGAGCCGTATGTCGGGCAGATCCCGCTGGTTTCGGGGAATATTGCCGAGGATATTACGGCATACTATACAGTAAGCGAGCAGATCCCTACGGTCTGCGCTCTTGGCATAGTGTTCAACGAGGACGCCACAATTAAAGCCGCGGGCGGGTATATGCTTCAGCTTGTGCCGCCAGTTCTGGACAGCTCTGTTAAGGTCATTGAGGACAATTTGCAGCATATGGAGTCCATTACGGGAATGCTGGAGAAGGGTCTCAAGCCGGAGGAACTTGCTGTTTCGGCTCTTGAGGGTCTCGGCGGTGAGATACTTGACCAGTGGGAAGCGGTGTACTATTGCGACTGTTCCCGTGAAAGAACCGAACAAATTCTGATCAGTCTGGGCAAGAAAGAGCTCCAGAAACTGGTGGACGAGGGTGAGGAAACGGAGGTTTGTTGTCACTTTTGCAATAAGAAGTATAGGTTTTCAACAGCTGAAATAAGCAACTTGCTCAAAGAACAAAAATAATAAAAAAAGTTTTAAAAAACGCTTGACAAAATTGCTTTTTGCGTGTATAATATAGAAGTCGCTTGACGAGAGACACAAAAGAAACGAAAACGAAAGCGATTTCTAAATGTGGAAGTTTAGCTCAGCTGGGAGAGCATCTGCCTTACAAGCAGAGGGTCATAGGTTCGAGCC
>OGDF01005439.1_pt1 | contig 13540 bp, 12 predicted proteins | sample 1570141 | NCBI WGS metagenome assembly OGDF01 (sample SAMEA4370581, study PRJEB24528) | human gut metagenome | reverse complement strand
GCACTCTGGCGTTCATTCAGTTCATTGTTCAGTTTTCAAAGGTCATCGTGTCATCGCCTCATCGCGACGACTTGTATATCTTACCAGACCTCTTCCATCTTGTCAACACATTTTCCCAAAAAACTTGAAATAATTTCCATTCGTCCCTGTATATCGATGTTAGTAACAAGAAATCCGTAGTTAGTCCCCCAATTCGAGAAAATCCCTATAATGTTATTATATAATATAAACAGGCCAGTAGAACCACCTCACAACTACAACCTGAAACCCTTTCACAATCATCACGGAAACAGCCCTGCCAGGTCCTCCTTCCCCGGCAGGGCTGTTTCCGCACGCCATAAGTGTCTCTTCAAAAAAAAATCAGAAAAGTTTAAAAAAAGTGTTGACAACTATAGGGCTCGTGAATATAATATAAGAGTACTTGCCACTATAGCTCAGCTGGCAGAGCATCTCATTCGTAATGAGAGGGTCGTAGGTTCGAATCCTATTAGTGGCTCCAAAACCTTAGAGGAATCCTGTTATTGAGAATAGCAGGGTTCTTTTTTTATGCCACAAACACGGATAATTATTGATTGTGTGTCTTCCTAAAACATGCCCTCTGTAAGTCTTCCCATAGCCTCGGCTACTTCTGGTTGCTTCTGGCTCATCACGGCATCATCAGTATAGTAGTGAATCATCCGTTCATTGCTCCAACCTGCCTGCCTCATGACGGCATCCATGGGCTGTCCTGCCATCATCATATAAGTAGCGTAGGCATGACGGAACGAATGGGGACTAATGCCGTTAGGAAGTCCTGCCTTGTCGCACCATTGCTTTACCGTCCGATTAAAGTTTCTCGGCTCTCTCCATCCATTCTTTGTCTTTTGAGCAATCACATAGGTACGGTTATGGTGCTGTGTCTTCTCCCTGTACTCTATCATGAGATTGTACAAGCCTTCTGAGATATAGCACCGCCTTATGCCGCTCTGTGTCTTTGTATAAGCATGAATGGTAGGCTTCTTTTCAGCCCCCACGGCCTTATTGATATTGATGTAGTATGTTCTCTGCTCAATATCATAGCGGACATCATTCCATGTAAGGGCTAGTAATTCCCCACGCCGCATCCCTGTAGAAAAGAGAAGCGGTACAGCAATCCAATTGAAGTGGTTTGCCTCTCTAGTAATCTCATAGAGCGTCTTTACTTCTTCCTTTGTGATTGCCTCCTTTTGTGTCTTCTTCACCTTGGGAAGGCGGACGTTATCACATGGGTTCCTAGGGATGTAGTTTCCCCTTACAGCCTCATTGAGCGCAATAGACAACACGGTAAAGACATCATGCAACGTTCGCATGGAGAAGCGTATAGAAGTATTATCAACCTTCTCCCTTAAAGCCCCCACAAAGGCAGATACAGTGTTCGTGTCTACATCTGTAAGTTTAGGAGCCTCTGCGTCAAAGAATGGCTTAATATGGTTACGGTATCGGCTTTCATAGCCTTCGTAGGTTTTTACATCTATGTTTGTCTGCTTCTTCATTTGTAGCCAATCCTGCATGTAGTCTATCAATGTGATAGAGCTACCTTTAAACTGTGCCTTCTGTTGCTCCTGCTGTACATCCGCAAGTGCCTTAGCAATATTCATGATTGTATCGTTGTCAAGATTCACTGTGTTATTGCTTTTCATAGTCATGATGTAATTATTCTCCCTTCAAAAAAAGAAAGAACCATCATGATATGAAGGTCATAACCAACCTTATCATATCACAATGGCTCTTTTTTGTCTGTATACCCCAACATGTTGAGGATTTAGCGTCTTACGAGTTGTCTTAGGGTAATTCCCTTCACGGCATCCGTAACGGGCCTTAAAACGGCTCCTAGCGCATTTTCAATCAAGCAATAAACCTAGAGAAGCCTTAGAAGACATCTGTGTCTTCTTCCTGCTCTTCATCCTCTCTCCAATCCGCAAAAAGACTGCCAGTCTGTGTGAGGATATTCAGCTTTCCATAATCTCTACATACATCATACATGTCAACTAAGTGCATGTAGCTGTACACATTATCAATAGCCTCTTGTGTTCGTAGTGTCTTATTCTTTCCATGCAAGGCAAAACTGCTACGAATCATGCAGGCACATTCACGGCTTTTCAATGGTGTAAGTTCCATATCACACCGCAACGGAGTACAGTAATGGCTTTCCAAAAATGAATACGGATTCTTTTCAAAGGGGCGGCACTCAACAGGTGTATAGCCCTTTTTGCGTCTGTTCTGGTAGAAGGCCGTACCAATATCACCAACAGCGACCCCGTCAGCAGAGGTAGACACAAAGAACACATAGGCATAACCCTTCTTGCCCCATCCAATAGATATGGCCGTCATGGTGTCTTTTCCGTTCTTGTGAAGCCAGTTCTTTAGGCTTCTATGTTCTTTGTGAATGTCTTCCTTCTTCATCCGCTTCCTGTACGTAGCATAGCCAATGACCCACTTATTTTGTATAGCGGCATCTGCAATCGTGCTAAAGTATGCAAAGTGTGTCTGTAAGCCTCTGTTGCGCTCTGCAAAGCGATGAATGACTTCTTCATCTGTCAAGGCTTCCGTGAGTTTTAAAAGTCGCTCATTCTCTTTCTTTCTGGCTCTATTGGCCCTCTTGAAACGCCTTTTGTCTGCTTCCGTCCACTCATGGCTATATGGTGTCTTTTCCCCTGTGTCTTCCTGTGCATCAAGCTTATGATACCGCATGAGAGAACCACAAGGCAGGTCAAAGACCGTAACAGTATCTATAGTGTCACATGCTTCCTGCTCCATAAATTCATCCAATTCATCCATCAAAATCAGCATCCTTTCTTTTTGTCTATACTATTTGTGTACCATAAAGTTCCCTAATTGGCTCTATTAAGCCATTTATGTGACCTTCTAACCCCCCTATTTTTGTAAGCATATAACACCCTCATAACGTCCTACAAAGACCGATGAAGTCCCTAAAGACCCGTTAATGATGATTGTTAATGATTATCCTAAATCCCCCAAAATAGACAGGCCAATAGAACCACATAGGCTCTAAGAGAATCCCATACATCCCATGAAATCATCATGCGTATCCTCTTCTATCAGTATGTGGAACAATTAGACAACCATTTATACATGGCACTATTGGTTTCTTCACATGGTGGAACAATTCATCAAGCGTACACTGGTGGAACAATTCATCAAGCGTACATAGGTGTACTCTTTTCTTCGTTAAGTGCACCAATTACCCCTAGAGTATATTAGTGCCACATTAAACAGCCCTCATAGAACCATGTAGGACGCCATGTAGGACAAGCGACAAGGAAGCGGCCAAAACCAACAGATGAAATCATGGCGGCAAAATGGGCGGCAAAGAGCCAATAAACGGCATGGTTGAGCCACTTTCTGATAACTAAAATTTATCGGCAGTAATATTTCAAGTAGGAAGCGGCCATGGATGAGCGTAACGGGCCTTAAAACGGCTCCTATATGTTACCATAGTTATTACATCAAAGAGCAGAAGACCCCCTAAACTCTCTCGTGTCTGCTCCTCAATGAATCAGAACAGTCACAACGGCCCTATGGGGGATAGCGGCGCAAAAACTCCTGCACATAAGCCCTCACGGAAATTTTCTACAAAATGGAATCCTAAAGGTGGTCATTCATATATACTCATGACTTACGCCCCTGTTCCATGGTGTCTATTCCCTTTTCCGTGTGTCTTCTCAAAAAGAAAACTCTCTATTTGCCCCTGTAATCAATTTTTATATCATCGTACATGTTCTTTATCATGAAAAATATAAAAACTCGTTACAAGCTCAAATAGGCGCAATTTTGATTAAATCATATGTAAATCGGTTATTTCCTTCACATCACAATGGCTCTTTAAAAAGTGGTGTATGCGTTCGTAATGAGAGGGTCGTAGGTTCGAATCCTATTAGTGGCTCCAATAAAATCAAGGCTTCCGAGAAATCGGAAGCCTTTTTTCTTTGTATTTACGCCTAAATCAATTTATTCTGTTTAGCAAGTTCTTGAATCATGGACAACGATAGCTTGTAAAAGCCTGCAGTATGCCAGAATTGGCTGTGGTTGAATATCACAGCGGTCTGCCCAACTACAGCTGTCCGTTTTGGCAGCCGCATCTGAGTCCGAGAAAAAAGCAGTGACTCGTTGTAAGGACCTCATTTTTTTGCTGGGAATTTCGGATGAATGGTATGGGGGCCAAGCATTTTTTCCATCCAGACAATGTCGTACCAGCGGTCGAATTTGTAGCCGCTGTGGTGAAGATGACCTGCCAGGATATAGCCCAGGTGCTTATGGAAATTCAGGCTGTCATAGGTAACATAAGGATCATCTTCATCGCGGGGTATAGCAATGCAGGCATTGATGTTTAGGATTCCCATAGATTTCAACGCTTCTTCCAAGGCTTTATAGAGTGTACGGCCAATGCCGTGTTTACGGACATTTACATCAACGTAAATGCTCGATTCGACCGACCAGGCATAGGCTTCACGACCGTAAAAGGCATGGGCATAGGCATAGCCGACGACCTGGCCGTCTAATTCGGCCACTAAATAGGGATAGTGCTGCGAAATTTCTTGGCGCCGCCGTTCCATTTCTACAGCATCCGGCGCGGTGTACTCGAAGGTAATGGCCGTCTGATTTACGTAATAGGCGTAAATCAGAGCCAAAGCCCCTGTATCATCTCCGCAGGCTTGCCGAATCAAAATGCTACTGTTCATCTGCATCACTCCTTTTTAAGAACCTCTCAGACTGCCTTCGGCAGCCAGCTCCCCTTCTCAGAGGACCCTTGAACCTCTCAGACTGCCTCCGGCAGCCAGCTCCCCTACCATGGGAACCTAAAAAAAAGACTATGGCATGTTCTCAGAAATTCCATGCTATAGTCCCTGTTCTCAGTATGTGATTATTTCCAAAATTCCCACCAATGATGGTTGGCTTTTTCAGCCAGCTGCTGGCGCAGTTTGTCCCGTTCGGCCTGGACGGTGGCCAGTGTTTCCTGGAGTTGTTTGTTTTCGTCTTCGATGAGGCTGCCTTCTTTTTTCAAGCGGTCGACTTCGCTCTGCAGGGCGTCGGCCTGGTCTTTGTTCTGCTGGGCTTCCAGGGCTTTGACTTTGACCTCGGACAATTCGTTCTGTTTGGCAATGAGGTTCTGCTGCAACGTGATGACCTGCTGCTGGGCCGTGTTGAGGTCCTGCTGGGCTTTGAGCAGTAAAATACGCAGGTTGTGCGATTCTTGCTGGGCATTGGATACTTTTTCGCTTTCAAGTTCGGTAATCGTCGCCTGGTCGTGGAGGCCGCGCAGCTGGTCGAGGATGCGAACGGCCTCGGTGTCGAAGGCCCATTCGCCCTTCTGCATGGTAGCGTGTTCTTCGCCATCATGGTTGATTTCATCCAGATGCTTCTTGACGAACTGGATAATGCCCTGGCGGGTTTTGATATTATAACGGTCCATTAAGTCTCTTGTCGTGATCACGTGTTTTCTCTCCTTATATTTACTCTATCTGTTTCAGCATTTACCTGGCCCATTTCTCTAACCAAAAAAGGCTTAACCATGCCATCCAGCATAACAGCAACTCGTATAAATATATTTCCTTTAGTTTACATTATTTCAAAGGATAATGCAACGAAAAGGGGGCTGTCGCATGAAAACAGCTCGCATGCGAGGCCCCATTCCTATGTGCAGTTCCGGATACCGGCTTAGATGGAAAGCTGGACGAAATTCTGGCCGAAGCGCAGGTATTCCCCTTGCGGCAGTTTATAGGCCTTGGAAATGGCGTTGGCTTCTGTCGGCGCTTCCGGTGTCGTTTCTAATTCATAAGCTTTGGCATAGGCGCCAGTCGTATCGCCGGCAGTCAGGCCGGATTTATCGAATTTCAAATCGCTGCCATCGTAAATGCGGATGCCGATGACGATACCGCCCTGGAGGTAGGCATCCATATGATGGCTGTCATAGATCCAGCGGTCCGTCCCCTGGTCTTCTGCAGTGCTGCTCGGCTGGCCATAAGCGGCAGTTAAGTCGGCTTCGGTCATGCCCAGGTATACGCCGCCGATAGATTCATAGCGGTCGGCATTGAGGGAACGGCGCAGAGGCATTTTATTGTCGACGATGAGGTACTGATGGGATTTATGGCCCATGAGATCCATCTTGATGGTCCGGTCGCCAGTCTGTTCATGAATGGTAAAGGTCCCGGTCCGCGGATAGTCATAGGTGCAATCCTTGGGGTCCGTAACGGCACAGCCGTTGATGGTGTTGCCTTCGATGGTCATGACCAGGTTGCCCTTGGTGCTGTACCATTCGCCGGCAGCCGGGTCGAGCCAGTCGACGACATTCTGGTCCGGTGCCGCCTGGGTCGTTGCCGTAACCGTAGCCGTAGCCTGCGGTTCAGCAGCCGTCGTCGTTGCCGTCGTATCTTCGGCTAAGCAGACAGCGGACAGGCTCATGGTCATGAGCGCACAAAGTATCATATTTCTTGCTATTTTTTTCATTTTAATTCGCTCCTCTTGAGTTTACTTCTTTTAATTGTCTATTATACACGGATTTGCTCGAGAAAACAACTCCATCGTAAACGAAGAAGGCTCATCTATTTATTTTTGTTTACCTTCTGTTTCTTCGATTTCTTGACCGCTTTTTTATCTTTTTTCTGCTTCTGGCCAGATTGTACGGCTCCTGTATCTTTCACCGCTTCCGTAGTTTTGACGACAGGTGCCTTGGCCGGAACCGATACGGTGTCGATCAGCGTGCCATCATTCTTCAGAGCACTGACACGAAATTCATCCGGTTCGACTTGTAAAGTCAGATACATCGGCATATCCGTCGGATTGTAATAGACGACATCTGTCGGCTTCTTTACGGAGCCATCCCACGATTCCGTCCCGGAGCGGCCGGTGGCAATATAGACAGTTCCTTCCGTTGCAGCCTGGTCGTTTTTGATGGGAACTGTCCATTCATAGCAATGTTCATGCGCTGTGAACACTAAGGGGACGTTATATTTATCGAAGAGGGGCATGAAGTATTTCCCGTTTACATCGAGTTGCCCATCGTAAGGACTATCCCAGGGCGGACGATGCATGAGGACGACCACTCGTTTACCCGCTTTCTGGGCAGCTGCCAAGTCCTTATCGAGCCAGGCCGCTTCATCTTCCATCATCGTCGGCCGCCAGCCGTTCAATTCTTCGTAATCCGTGTTGAGAGATACGTAGTGGACGTCGCCATAATCGAAGGAGTAGGCCAGGCGGTTCTGGTCCTTCGGGCCGCCATACGGTACGGCAAAGAGGCCTTTATAGGTATACGGTTCGGCAAACTGCCAATCCATGCTGTAGGCTTCGTGATTCCCCAAGACCGGCGCAAAGGGGATATGGCTGGTCAGGACATCGGCGTTTTCAAACCAGTCACGCCATTGGAAATAGGCCTGGCCGTTGTCGGTAATGTCCCCCATATTGATGAAGAAAGCCGCATCATCGTTCTGCTGCCAGGCAATCTGTGCCGTCTGCCCCCAAACGCTGTAATCGGTAGACTGGGAATCACCGAAAATAAGGACTTTATATTGATTTAAATCTTCTTTGGTCGTCGAAAACGTGATCCAATCCGTTGCGCCGTCGGCATTGACGATACGGTATTCATATTCCGTCGCCGGCGTCAATTTCTGCATATACGCACCGTACGTATAGGGCGCGGGATTATCGGCGTCGTAAATGGGCGGCCGTTTCCCTTCGGTTACATAAGCCAGCTGGACATCCCCCTGGTCCTTATGGCGGTATTCTACGCTGTAGTCATTACGGTTGCTGTCCGACTGCCAGGAAATCGTCTTGCCCGTAGCGCTGTCCTTGGCGACGATCTGCATCAGATTATCCACTGACATGGCCAGGGCCTGGCTGGAAAATAAAGTAAACGCACTGAGGAGAGCCGCAACGAGATGGCTCTTTTTATACTTCATGTATTTTCACGTCCTTTCTTGTCACAAAATGTATTGTAGCACAATCCCTTGATTTGGCAATCTTTTTGTTGACATCAATTTCCGCATCTCTTATAATGAGTAAATTGTATATTTGTTTACATCGCGAGGGGAGAATAAGATGAATACACTCGATTTACTATTATTGGCCGTCGGCCTGTCCATGGATGCTTTTGCCGTTTCCATCTGCAAAGGCTTGTCACTCGGTAAAATCAGCTGGCGCCATATGGTCCTGGCCGGCCTGTGGTTCGGCATCTTCCAGGCCCTGATGCCGGCTATCGGTTACGGTCTGGGCAGTTTCTTTGCCGATATGATCGACGCCTATGACCACTGGGTCACGTTCATCCTGCTCGGCGCCATCGGCCTCAACATGATCAAAGAATCCTTTGAAGACCAAGAGCACTGCGATGCCTCTATGCGGCCTTATACCATGCTCATGCTGGCTATTGCCACCAGTATCGATGCCCTGGCCGTCGGCGTTACCTTTGCCTTTATGGACATCGACCTGCTCCCCTCGGTCACGCTCATTGGGATAACGACCTTCTTATTCTCGGCAGCTGGCGTCAAAGTCGGCAGTCTCTTCGGGACGCGCTATAAAAATAAGGCCGAATGTATCGGCGGCATCGTTCTCATCCTGATTGGCCTGAAGATATTGCTGGAAGGCTTGGGCGTGTTGTAAAAAAAGGCTGTCGCATTGGCGACAGCCTTTTTTCTGTAGGGGCGCCACGTGGGACGCCCGTTCGCGCAAATCGGTTCACGGGCATCTTACATATACCCGCGGGCTCGCCACGTGCGAGTCCCTACGAAATATAAATTATTTAACTTCGTGGATCCAGCCTTCGGGGCCTTCGATTTCGCCCATCTGGATGCCACGCAAGGTCTTGTAGAGTTTTGTCAGGACAGGACCCATTTCATCCATGCCGCTGGGGAGGCAGACTTCTTTGCCGTGGTCGACGACTTTGCCTACCGGGCAGATGACGGCAGCTGTGCCGCAAAGGCCGGCTTCAGCAAATTCGCTGACTTCCGAGAATTTAACCGGACGATGTTCGACTTTCATGCCCAACATATCCGTTGCAATGGTGATGAGGGAACGGCGGGTAATGGAAGGCAGGATGGAGTCCGATTTCGGCGTAACCAAGGTACCGTCTTTCTTGACAAAGAGGAAGTTAGCGCCGCCCGTTTCTTCTACGTACGTGCGCGTAGCCGGGTCGAGGAACATGTTTTCATCAAAACCGTTCTGATGAGCTAAAATGTAAGGATACATGCTCATGGCGTAGTTCAAGCCGGCTTTGATATGGCCTGTACCACGCGGAGCTGCACGGTCGAAGTCAGAAATGCAAATCGTAATCGGTTTTACACCGTTTTTGAAGTAAGAGCCAACCGGTGTGCCGAAGAGGCGGAACTGATATTCGTCAGCCGGTTTAACGCCGATGACCGGGTTGGTCCCAAAGATATACGGGCGCAGATAGAGAGCACCGCCGCTTTCAAAGGGAGGAATATAATCCTTGTTGGCACGGACGACTTCGTCGACAGCTTCCATGAACATATCTTCAGGAACCGGCGGCATTTCAAGCCGTTTTGCCGAGTCCATCAAGCGTTTTGCATTCTGGTCCGGACGGAAGGTAACGGTACGGCCGTCTTTGGTCTTGTACGCTTTCAGGCCTTCAAAGACTTGCTGGCAGTACTGCAAAATGCCGGCACATTCATTGAGGACGACATTCGGATCATCCGTCAATTCTCCTTTGCCCCATTTACCGTCTTTATAATTGGCAACATAACGCTTTGCAATCGGCTGATATTCAAAGCCTAATGCCGACCAGTTAATATTAACATTTGACATAACAATCCCTCCATTTCTTTTATGTACAAAATAAATTTCTAAATATTTTGTACTTATAGATTAATCACTTCTATCTCCTTTGTCAATGGGAGATTTTTTTATTTGCTTATTGTCAACTTATTTATTTTTATCAAAATTGACAATAAGCAAATTGTCGGGTATAATCCAGATTATCGTAAACTAATTCATGGGTAGATATAGGTTTACATTTTCTCAAAGGAGTGATTTCATGGTTTCTTCTACCCTCTCATCTCATCGCTGGGATACACGGGACCTCGTCTTATTCGCCCTGTTCACAGCGCTCATCGCCATCGGGGCTTTCATCCGCATCCCCGTTCCCTTCTGTCCCTTCACGCTGCAGTTATTGTTCACGACGCTAGCCGGTCTGCTGCTGGGAAGCCGCCGCGGCGCCGCATCCGTCGCGGTCTACGTCTTCTTGGGCCTGATCGGCCTGCCGGTCTTCACCTCTGGCGGCGGCCCGTCATACATCTTCCAGCCGACTTTCGGGTATCTCCTCGGCTTCATCGGCGGCGCCGGCCTGACGGGATATATTGCCCACCAAGTTCCGGTCCCGTCCCTTCGCCAGCTGCTGGCCGCTGATTTCGCCGGCCTCGTCATCGTTTACGCCTGCGGCATGGTCTATTTGGCCTTGATCAACAACGTGTACCTGGGCACGCCGATCAGTTTGTGGACGCTCTTCGTCTACTGCTTCGTCCTGCCCATCCCTGGCGACATCTTCTTGTGTATCGTCGCCGCTTTCCTGGCCCGTCGTGTCCAACGGACCATAGCCGCTTAGAAAGGAGTTCGTTTACTATGAGTAAAGGATTATTCATCACCGGAACGGGGACAGACATCGGCAAGACCTATGTCACAGCCCTGCTCATCAAGACCTTGCGCCAGCATGGCTACGACATTGGCTATTACAAGGCAGCTATCAGCGGCGCCCCGACGGTCGCGGCCAGCGATGCCGGCTATGTAAACGCTACGGCGGGAATCGGTGAATCGCCGGACCTGCTCTTGTCTTATCTCTACGACCACGCCGTCTCGCCTCATCTGGCAGCCCGCTGGGAACATAAACCTATCGAAAAAGACGTCATCCTCCGGGATTGGCAGCGCGTCACAGCGGCCTACCCGTATGTCACGGTCGAAGGCAGCGGCGGCATCATCTGTCCCCTCCGCGATGACGACCAGGCCTTCTTCCAATTAGAAGATGTCATCTCCTGGCTCCATCTGCCCTCGCTCATCGTCTGTCCGGCCGGTTTGGGGACGATCAACGGCGCCGTATTGACCGCCTTTTATATGAAAGAAAAAGGACTGCCCGTCCAAGGTTTCATCGTCAACCATTATACGGGCAGTCCCATGGAAAAAGATAATATCCGCATGATCGAAAAGCTGAGCCAAAAGCCGGTCTTAGCCGTCGTCGCCGAGGATGACACGTTGCTCCATGCCGATGCAGCCTCGCTCATTTCATTGTACCAATAAGGAAAGGGGATTTACATGAGTTTACTTGAAGCCGATTTAAAATACATCTGGCATCCCGCCCAGCAGATGAAAGATGCCGAAGTCTTCCCGCCAGTCGTCATCGACCACGGCAAAGGCTGTTATCTCTATGACATAGACGGGAAAGAATACATCGATATCATCAGTTCCTGGTGGTGCAATCTCCTCGGCCACTGCAACGATGAAATTAACGCCGCCATCAAAGACCAGCTCGACAAATTGGAACACGTCATTTTCGCCAACTTTTCCCACCGCCCGGCCATCGAGCTCTGTCAGGAACTCCTGCCCCTGCTGCCGGAAGGATTGAAACATTTCAACTTCACCGACAATGGCTCTTCATCCGTCGAATGTGCTCTGAAGATGGCTTTCCAATACCAATACCAGTCCGGTCATCCCGAACGGCAGCGCTTCATGTGCCTGTCCGAGTCGTATCACGGCGAGACCATCGGCGCCCTGTCCGTCGGCAGCATGGACCTCTACGCCCGCATCTACAAGCCCATGATGATGAACAATATCCATTTCGATGGCCTCGACTGCTACCGCTGTCCCTATGGAAGGACGCGGGAAACGTGCGACTGTGAATGTTTCGTCGGCGCCGAGAAGGCCTTCGCCGCTTACGGCAAAGAAACGGCCGCCCTCATCGTCGAACCGATCCTGCAAGGCGCGGCGGGCATGCGTATCTACCCGCCGGAATACCTGCGCCGCCTGCGCCGGCTCTGCGATGACTACGGCGTCCTCCTCATCGACGACGAAGTTGCCGCCGGTTTCGGCCGGACAGGCAAGATGTTCGCCATCGAACACGCCGGCGTCAGCCCGGACATCCTCTGTACATCAAAAGGCCTGACCGGCGGCTACCTGCCCATGTCCCTGACGATTACGACCGAGGCCATCTACCAGGCCTTCTACGACGATTTCAAGACGCATAAAGCCTTCGTCCACAGCCATACCTATGCCGGCAATCCCCTGGCCTGCGGGGCCGCCCTGGCCGTCTTGCACATCATGAAGCGCGATGACATCTTAAAAAAAGCTGCCGAAAAGAGCATCTACCTTCATGAAAAGTTAGACGCTGCTCTCGGCAGCCACAGCCATGTCGGCGAAATCCGCCACATCGGCCTGATAAACGCGATTGAATTAGTTGATGATAAACGGAGTAAACGCGCCTTTGACCCGGAAAAGCGGATTGGCTGGCACATTTTCCGAAAAGCCATGGACTTAGGACTCGTCCTGCGTCCCATTGGCGACGTCATTTACTTCAATCCGCCCCTCACCATTGATGAGCAGACTATAGATGAAGCCGTCCGCCGCTGCCGGGATGCCGTCCATGCCGTCTTAGGCGACGTTTAAGCCTTCAAAGCCGCATCCAGAGCTGCTTTGACATGAGCCTTGATGGCGTCATAAGACTGGCCCGGCTGGGCTTCATAGAGCTTTTCCGTACCGATGAACATGGACGGGACATAGTAGTAAGAATGGCCTTGTACGACTTCGGGATGTTCCGATTCTTCGTACCAGTCGACGGCTACCTGGCGGTATGCCGGATTTTCTTCGATCAGTTCAGCCAAGGCTTCTTTAGCGCCCTTGCAATAGGGGCAGCCATTGAGATAAAAAGCAGTAATATTCTTCAAGAGAATCGTCTCCTTTCGGGGAATAGACAAAGGTTACTGATGACCCCCGCAGCCATGTGTACCACAGTGGTGTTCACCATGGTCATGCTGGTGGTCGTGGTGGCTGCAAGCTACGTCAGGATTGAATTTCAGCGTTCCGTTGAGCAATTCTTTGACGGCATCATCAGCACTGCCCGTGACACCGCCATAGAGGTCGATAGAGGCTTCTGCCAGGCCCTGTTTGGCTCCGCCGCCGATACCGCCGGCAATGACAGCATTGACTTCCTGGGCCTGCAGGAATCCGACTAACGCGCCGTGGCCCTGGCCGTTCGTATCGACGACTTCCGCCTTGACGATATTCCCGTCTTCGACATCATAAATCTTGAACTGCGACGAATGACCGAAGTGCTGGAACACATTCCCATTTTCATACGTAACTGCTATTCTCATCATAACAATTTCTCCTCCAATCTGCAATAACCTGACGGGTCTCCATAGCCCGTCTTTTTTCCGACATATGTCATTAACTTGGTTATAGTATATGACATATGTCATTTTTTGTCAACGTAAAAAGAGGCTGTCGCATTAAGACAGCGTAAGCGCATAATAAATCGGTGTATAGAAAAAACCATGGACCTATGATATTCTTC
>OGDF01005435.1_pt1 | contig 13550 bp, 9 predicted proteins | sample 1570141 | NCBI WGS metagenome assembly OGDF01 (sample SAMEA4370581, study PRJEB24528) | human gut metagenome | reverse complement strand
TTTTGTCGCTTTGCAAGCAAAATCCCACTAAACCCTATAGGTTGCGGATTTGAGGGTTAATTATTCTATGCATGTTGCTTTTTTCGATTGTTTATATTGTCGCATCATACATAGACAAGTAAGCGGAGAATGGGGTGATTTGAAGAATGATATAGGTGTGCCATTGGTGGAACTGTGTGGCACGGATGGAGTTGACACGATAGCCCACGGAAATGATTGCATCGAGGTTGTAGAACTGCGTCATGTAATTCTTACCATCTGCGGCAGTTGCCGAGTTTTTCTCGGTAACAGAATCTTCAACAAGTTCTCCCAACGTGCATAGCCAAGAACCGACTGAAGCTCTCCGCCACTGGTTACGGCAAGAACTGCAAGGAGTTCACCCCGATATTTGCAATCCGATGTCAAAAAGGCTCGATCTATTTCTCGCAGACTTGCAACATTTTAATTTGTCGGCAAGTTACAAGCAAGTCAAATGTATACACACAACACTCTGATGATCAATAACTTTTATTATTTTTTTTATTTCGTTTTGAAGTTCAGGCAAGTTACAGGCAAGTTAAACTTATGCCCATATCGGAATGTATCTCATATAGCGTGGAGCTGTATCCGGATCAACAGGCTTTATTAGTTTCTTAGCCTGCACCTCTTTTATCAATCTTGACACCATACCCGATGAGGTCGTCTTGAGACCAAAACGTTCTCGTAAAGAAGAGTTTGACAGTGCGTCACCCTCTATGTATTTGATACAGGCATGCAGATAAGTTGACCAGATACGGTCGTCTGTCTGAATATTTACGAAATCCAAATAGGCGAACAGCGACACACGAGTTGACTCTTGGTAAACGTTGATGCGTGGTGCAGCTAAATATTTGCTTTCGCAACTGATTACCATTCTGTCCCAACCGCGTCCTAACTCTTCGCACATGCCAAGTCGGCGCATCACGGAGGCTAATTTCTCATTTCTCGACTTAGGTGGATTGTCGATGATGCGCATCACATCCACCAACGGAACACCTGGATTGGTAACTTCCACTCGGTTCTCGAACAACTCCACTACAGGTCCTGCTCCTGTGATATAGAAATCTTGGTGAATGACTGAGTTCGCCACACTTTCCCTTATGGCTGGTAGAGGAAAGGTGCTTACTGTCCGTAGTTGCACCTCACTCAGGTCTTCTTTTGACGGCAGGAGTGTAAAAACATACTTCACTGCTTTTTCCAAACTCGTGGCCCTTTTTCTGCTGTTTTTTTCTCTTTTTTCGCTCCCATGTTTGTCACATTCGCTCCCACGTTTGTCACATTCGCTCCCACGTTTGTCGCATTCGCTCCCACGTTTGTCGCATTCGCTCCCACGTTTGTCGCATTCGCTCCCACGATTGTCGCATTCGGTCCCATGTTTGTCGCATTCGGTTCCACTACGAAATTTGCGTGAGAACATCATCAAAAAATACAGAATCCCTATAGAAAAAGCGTTCACATTTTGGGCTTTTCTGTCACAAAGGGTTCACCGTTTTACGTCATTTGTGACGTTTTGGTGAATACCTGTGAAGGGAGGGTTCACGCCCTGAATCCCCCTCTGTTTATCGGGCTTCCGGCGCTGATGTGAAGGGTGAACCCTCGTTTCTTGCTTTCGCACGCATATGCGAAAAGAAATAAAATAAAGAAAGAAAACAGCAGTATGGGTAATGCCATAAAACATATAAAAAGAATATATATATATCATAATAGACGTTCACGGTGTCACTCAGTGGTCTCGCCCGATAGGTTATTCAGACCAGCCAATGACTAACAGAGATTTCCCGGTAAGTCATTGAGCCGTCTCAGTGACTTACCGGGAAATGGTAACTATTGTGCTGAACTCAACAGTCGCAAATAAGCGCCACACACCCTGAAAAACTGCCATTATGTGTTTGGTGCGAAAAGAAAATTTACAAAAAATCGGGAAAATGCGCATAATTCATGAATAAACATGAAGAAAAACATAAAATCGATGTAAAATAAAACGAAAAAAGTGGAGAAATGAGGGGATTTGCTACCCCAAAACAGGGGATGCGGGGCAAAAAACAGGGGATGCGGGTACTCCAAAAAAAAGGCGCATCCCCTGTGGATGCACTTCGCTAAACCCGACCAAATCCACAACACAAAAAGTGGATGAAAACAAAAAATACTACCCTTTTTGAACAGTTATTACTACCAAAACTGCTGCAGTGCCGATTCATTTCAACATTTATATATAAACAACGCGAGAAAAATGGTATAAAGTATTAATAATAAGGGGGATGCGAGAAAAAAGGATTAGAAAAAGTACTTCAAATCCCCTATTTTGTTTTTTGACCGGCATAACGGCAGTATTGGCAGATGTCGAAAAACTTTCTTGAAAATGCGGATTTCTCTTAATTTCTTTTGTGTTACGATATTTTTTGTGTATCTTTGCAAGATAAACTGATAAAAGAATAAATGAGAAGACGATTCATCCACATATTATGGGCTTTGTTGGGTACAGGCATCCTGTTCTGTATCCTGGGCTTTGTAGCCGTTTGGAATGGTTTGATAGGCTATATGCCCGAGATAGAAGACCTGCAGAACCCCATCAACCGCTTTGCCACACAGGTGTATTCATCTGACGGCAAGGTGTTGGGAACCTGGAACCTGAACAAGGAGAACAGAATCGTGATACCTTACGACAAGATGTCGCCCCACCTCGTAGAGGCACTCGTTGCCACAGAGGACGAGCGCTTCTATGAGCATTCGGGCATTGACTTCCGTGCCCTGGGCCGAGCCATCGTGAAGCGAGGACTCATGGGACAAACCAATGCCGGAGGAGGCTCCACCATCACCCAGCAGTTAGCGAAGCAGTTGTATAGCGAGACAGCCAGCAGCACCGTGCAGCGCTTCTTCCAGAAACCCATAGAGTGGGTGATAGCCGTCAAGCTGGAGCGTTATTACACCAAGCAGGAGATCATCGCCCTCTATCTCAACTACTTCGACTTCCTGCACAATGCGGTGGGCATCAAGACCGCTGCCAACACTTACTTCAACAAAGAGCCCAAAGACTTGACGGTGTGCGAGGCAGCCACCCTCATCGGACTCTGCAAGAACCCCTCGCTCTTCAACCCCGTGCGCTATCCCGACCGCTGCCGGGAACGAAGAAACGTGGTGTTGCAGCAGATGGTGAAGGCAGGCTATATGAACCGCTCGGAGTACGCCAAGTATTCTGCCGAACCCCTTACCCTCGACTTCCACCGTACCGACCATAAGGACGGCACAGCCACCTATCTGCGCGAGTTTCTCCGCCAGTATATGACCGCCAAGCGCCCCGTGCGCTCCGACTATCCTTCGTGGAACAGAGTGCAGTTTGTCATCGACTCGATAGCCTGGGACACAGATCCCCTCTATGGCTGGTGCAACAAGAACTTCAAGAAGGACGGCTCACCCTATAACGTCTATGCCGACGGTCTGAGAGTGTTCACCACGATAGACAGCCGTATGCAGAAATATGCCGAGGAGGCAGTCTACAAGCATGTGGCAGGCTATCTGCAGCCCGCCTTCGACCGTGAGAACAAGCCCAAGCCCAGTGCTCCCTTCTCCGACAAGCTGACGCCCAATCAGATACGCTCCATCCTGAACCGATCCATCACCCAGAGCGAGCGCTACCGCACCATGAAGGCGGCAGGCTATTCGCCCGAGGAGATACACGATGCCTTCAGAAAGAAGGTGGAGATGACCGTCTTTACCTATCATGGCGACATCGACACCCTGATGAGTCCGCTCGACTCCATACGCTACTACAAGGGTTTCCTGCGTTCGGGTTTCATGAGCATGGATCCCAAGACGGGAGCCGTGAAAGCCTATGTGGGCGGTCTCGACTATACACACTTCATGTACGACATGGTGAGCCTGGGACGCCGACAGGTGGGTTCCACCATCAAGCCATTCCTCTACAGTCTGGCGATGGAGAACGGATTCACCCCCTGCGACATGGCGCCCAACCGTCAGCAGACCTATATCGTGGCAGGCAGACGCTGGACACCCCGCAACGCCAACCATTCGCGCTATGGACAGATGGTTCCGCTGAAGTGGGGTCTGGCACAGAGTAACAACTGGATCAGCGCTTATCTGATGAGCAAGCTGAACCCACAGCAGTTTGTGCAGCTGCTGCGCGATTACGGCATCAACAATCCCGACATCCATGCCTCGATGAGTCTCTGTCTGGGTCCTTGCGAGGTGAGTGTGTCGGAGATGGTGAGCGCCTATACCGCCTTTGCCAACCACGGCATCAGGACCTCGCCGCTCTTTGTGAGCCGCATCGAGGACAACGAAGGCAACACGATAGCCACCTTCCAGCCCCGCATGAGCGAGGTAATCAGCGCCGACAACGCCATGAAGATGCTTACCATGCTGATGGGCGTGGTAGATCAGGGTACGGCGGGACGACTGAGATACCGCTACAACATGGAGGGACAGATAGGAGCGAAGACGGGAACCACCAACAACAACAGCGACGGATGGTTCATTGGCTTCACACCGCAGTTGGTGACAGGCTGCTGGGTGGGAGGCGAGGACCGCGACATCCACTTCGACTCCATGAGTATGGGACAGGGAGCCACGATGGCGCTCCCCATCTGGGCCATCTTCATGAAGAAGGTTTATGCCGACCCGACGCTGGGCTTCAGTCCGATGGAGAAGTTTGACATTCCTGCTGACTATAATCCCTGTGCGAGTCAGACGGAAGATGAATTCGGTGAAGAAGGCATCGATGAAGTTTTTGAATAAGCAAGCATCCTGCAATGATGGCAATATAGATGAGGCCTAATTGCAGGATGCTTATTTTTATCCCCTCTATGCAGGCTCCCGGCAGCATGACTATCAGCTGCAGGGCATGCTGGGTGGCAGAGGTGGTGAGGCTCAGCAGGTATGCCAGTCCGCCCTGCAGCAGGGAGAATCCCGGCAGGAGGAAGAATGAGAGTAGCAGCGAAAGACTGACATAGATGATGACCGTGGCAGCGGGAATGGCGACAAACGAGCTGAGTACGGAATAGCAGGCGATGTTGCCGAAATAATAGCACACCAGCGGTGTGGTTCCCACCTGGGCAGCCACCGATACCGCCACCATTGCCCATGCCCAGCCCAAGGGCTTGCGGCGGGTGACCGAGGCAGGCAGAAGGCTGTAGATGGGCTTGTAGAGCAACAGGATGGACAGCACGGCGGCAAAGGACAGCTGAAAGCTGATGTCGAAGAGGTGGAGAGGCTGGATGATGAGCATCACGATGGCAGCGAGAGTCAGGTTGCTCACAGCCGTCGAGTTGCGTCTGGTGAGCAGGGCGAAACAGTAGATGCTGATCATTGAGGCAGCCCTGACGGCACTGGCAGGCAGGGCGATGAGGAACACGTATGCCCAGATGGCAGTCACGCTGATGGGTACGGCGATAAGCCGCCATCGTTTTCTGCCTCCTGCCAGGAGGATGAAGAGCTGAAAGATGATGCCGATATGCAGTCCACTGATGGCCAGGATATGGCTGGCACCCGAGGCCTTGAAGGTTTGTCGGGTGTCCTTGCTGAGGCTGCCTTTCTCGCCCAGTGTCATGGCGGCGATGATGGCTTGCTGCTGTGATGCAAGATGCTGGCTGCCAATGCGTTCTGTGAGTTCGCTTCGCAGACTGAGAGCCTTCAGACGGGTGCGGTCGAGCGCCGACAGATGGCTGTAGGAACGTGTCGCTGCGGGTTGTCGGTTCTGCTCTTCCTGCAGAGAGGTGAGCAGGGCGCCAGCCAGCAGGAAGGCGGTGAGGATGAGGAGCGATTTGTGCAGCTCGTTCTTCACCAAGATGGCGAAGGCAGAGGCGGCGAGCATGATGAGCAGCCAGTAGGAGGGAGGAAGGGTGACGACGTGGAAGTGCGCAATGACAATGCCCGACACAAGCATCAAGCAGAGAGCCTGAGTGGGGCACGAATTGAAGAACTTTCGTCTTCTGAGGACTGTCTTTGCGCCAGAAATCTTCATTTAATCTTTAATTTCTGCAAATATAGGATTTTTTTTTCGTCTAAATGTAGTTTTTTTTGTAATTTTGCAAAGTTTTATAGAATACAATAAAAATCATTATAATGAACGTTTCATACAAATGGCTTAAAGAATACGTCGATTTCGACCTTACTCCCCAGGAGACAGCGGACGCGCTGACTTCTTGCGGTCTCGAAGTCGATGCTTTGAAAGAAGTACAGTCCATCAAGGGTGGACTGAAGGGTCTTTACGTAGGTAAAGTGTTGACATGCGAGATGCATCCCAATAGCGATCACCTCCATGTCACTACTGTAGATTTGGGCAAGGGCGAGCCCCAGCAGATTGTATGCGGTGCCCCCAACGTGGCAGCAGGACAGAAAGTCATCGTAGCCGACCTGGGCTGCGTGCTCTACGACGGCGACAAGAGTTTCACCATCAAGCGCAGCAAGCTTCGCGGCGTGGAGAGTCTCGGCATGATCTGTGCCGAGGACGAGATAGGAGTAGGAACCTCTCACGACGGCATCATCGTGCTGCCAGAGGATGCTCCCGTAGGTCAGCCAGCAGCAGAGTATTATCACTTGGAGAGCGACTGGCTCATCGAGATAGACATCACAGCCAACCGAGCTGATGCCCTGGGTCACTGGGGAGTGGCACGCGACCTCTATGCGTGGCTGAAGCAGAACGGATATCAGACCAGTATGCATCGTCCTTCGTGCGATGAGTTCGTTGTCGACAACGAGGACCTGCCTATCGAGGTGGAGATTCAGAACACCGAAGCCTGCAAGCGCTATGCCTGTGTGAGCATCACCGACTGCGAGGTGAAGGAGAGTCCTAAGTGGCTGCAGGACAAGCTGAACATCATCGGCTTGCGTCCTATCAACAACATCGTGGACATTACCAACTATATCATGATGGCTTACGGACAGCCACTGCACTGCTTTGATGCCGACATGGTGACAGGACATAAGATCGTGGTACGCACCCAGCCAGAGGGAACCAAGTTTGTGACCCTCGACGGTGAGGAGCATACCCTGGGCGAGCACGACCTGAGCATCTGCAACGCCGAGGAGCCTATGTGTATCGCAGGTATCTTTGGCGGTAAGGGTTCGGGAACCTACGACACCACCAAGAATGTGGTGTTGGAGAGTGCCTACTTCCATCCAACATGGATTCGCAAGAGTGCCCGCCGTCACGGACTGAGCACCGACGCCAGCTATCGTTTTGAGCGCGGTGTAGACCCCAACGGACAGATTTATGCCCTCAAGCAGGCTGCCATCCTCTGCAAGCAGTTGGCAGGCGGAAAAATCAGCATGCAGATCAAGGACGTATATCCAGAGCCTATCCAGGATTTCCCTGTGCGCCTGAACTATGAGTATGCACACCGTCTCATTGGTAAGGAGATCGGTGCAGAGACCATCAAGAATATCGCCACCTCATTGGAGATGAAGATTGTGAAGGAAGACGCCGAGGGCCTCGACCTCCTCGTTCCAGCCTTCCGTGTTGACGTGCAGCGTCCTTGCGACGTGGTGGAGGACATCCTGCGTATCTACGGATACAACAACGTGGAGATTCCTACCCAACTGAAGAGCTCGCTCACCGTACAGGGCGAGGAAGACAAGCACTACCACACCCAGAACATCGTGGCAGAGCAGCTGGTAGGCGAGGGTTTCATGGAGATACTGAACAACTCGCTCACCAAGGCAAGCTATTATACCGACTTCGAGCTCAACGCATATCCCGACGAGCACACCGTGAAGGTGATGAACCCTCTGAGTGCCGACCTGGGAGTGATGCGCCAGACCATGCTCTTCGGTGGACTGGAGAGTGTGTCGCGCAACATCAACCACAAGAGCCAAAACCTGAAGTTCTTCGAGGTGGGCAACACCTATTTATATAATAAGGAGAAATGGGATGCCGAGAATCCTATCAAGGGCTACAGCCAGGAAGGTCACATCTCGCTCTTCATCACCGGTAAGCGTGTAGAAGGCAACTGGGCTCATGCCGACGAGCAGAGCAGCATCTACGAGCTGAAGGCTGTGGTGGAGAACATCCTGCGTCGTGTGGGTATGCCACAGAACAATGTGGTGCTGAAGCACAGCGACAACAATATCTTCTCAAAGGGTGTGCAGTATGAGACCCGTGCCGGAAAGGTATTGGTTGAGATGGGTATCCTGAGCCTGAAGCTGAAGAAGGCTTTCGATATCGAGCAGGACGTGTTCTATGCCGATGTGCACTGGGACAACCTGATGAAGGCCATCAAGAAGGTGAGCCTCACCTATACCGATATCAGCAAGTATCCTTCTGTAAGCCGCGACCTGGCACTCCTGGTCGACAAGAGTGTGGAGTTTGAGCAGATAGAGATAATCGCCCGTCAGACAGAGAAGAAGCTCCTCAAGAGTGTGGTTCTCTTCGACGTGTATGAGGGCAAGAACCTGCCAGAGGGCAAGAAGAGCTACGCAGTGAACTTCATTCTGCAGGACGAGGAGAAGACTCTCAACGACAAGCAGATCGATGCCATCATGAAGAAACTCATTGCCAATCTCACAGGCAAGTTGAATGCTGAATTGAGATAATTTTGGAGTTAACTCCTTCATTTCTTAACTCCTTCACATCATATAATAAGTATAACAACAAAACATATTAAATTTTATTCCAATGGGAAGAGCATTTGAATATCGTAAGGCTACAAAGCTGAAAAGATGGGGCCACATGGCCAAGACATTTACTAAGTTAGGTAAGCAGATTGCAATTGCAGTAAAGGCTGGCGGTCCAGAGCCAGAGAACAACCCTACCTTGCGTGCTATCATCGCCAACTGTAAGCGTGAGAACATGCCTAAGGATAACATCTCACGTGCCATCAAGAACGCTTGTGGCAAGGATACAAGCGATTACAAGGAGGTGACTTACGAGGGATATGGTCCTCACGGTGTTGCCATCTTCGTTGACACATTGACAGACAACACCACACGTACCGTAGGTGACGTGCGCTCAGTGTTCAATAAGTTCAATGGCAACATGGGTACCACAGGTTCACTTTCTTTCCTCTTCGACCACAAGGCTGTGTTCACCTTCAAGAAGAAAGAAGGCATGGATATGGACGAGATGATTCTCGACCTGATTGACTATGGTGTAGAGGATGAGTTCGACGAGGATGAGGAGAACAACGAGGTCACTATCTACGGTGCTCCTACAAGCTTCGGCGACATCCAGAAGCACTTGGAGGCTGAGGGCTTCGAGGTGACCGGTGCTGAGTTCACCTATATCCCTAACGACCTTAAGGACGTTACTCCTGAGGAGCGTGAGACTATCGACAAGATGGTGGAGAAGCTGGAGGAGTTTGACGATGTTCAGACCGTCTATACCAACATGAAGCCAGAGGTTTCTGAGGAGGCAGAATAAACATTCTTTTTCGTATGATATTTAAGTTTTGTCTTAAAGCTTTTGCCCTTACAGGGCGTTTAGGGCATTGCCGTTTATACCCAGGGCGTTGCCCTGGGCTAGGAGGGGTTGCCCTTACAGGGCGCTTGGCGAAAATTAAATAATCATACGAGCACGCCCTGAAAGGATTAGCCCGATTCAGCGCTGCTTTTATCGGCACGCCCTGAAAGGATTAGCCCAATTCAGCGCTGCTTTTATCAGCACGCCCTGAAGGGATTAGCCCAATTCAGCGCTGCTTTTATTGGCACGCCCTGAAAGGATTAGCCCAATTCAGCGCTGCTTTTATTGGCACGCCCTGAAAGGATTAGCCCAATTCAGCGCTGCTTTTATCGGCACGCCCTGAAAGGGCAGAAGCTCATAGCCCAGGGCATCGCCCTGGGTTTTGTGTTTATTTCACTATGCGCCCTGTAAGGGCAAAAGCTTTAAAATAAGGAGAAAACATTATGATTAATTCTAACAACGAAAATCAGGATAAGTTGCAGAAGGTGACCTATCAGACACACGGCACCTGTTCAAAGTACATCTGCATCAGTGTGGATGAGGACGGAACAGTAAAGGATGCTGAGTTTATCGGCGGTTGTGACGGCAACACCAAGGGCGTATGCGCTCTGATAAGAAACATGAAGGCCAAGGACGTGATAGCCCGACTGAAAGGCATCACCTGCGGCAACAAGCCAACCAGTTGTCCAGACCAGTTGGCTACTGCCCTTCAGCAAATGGGATATTAATTTAGCATGGCGATATGTTCAAGCTTTAGTACTTGAACGTATCGTCCAACAAAATTTTCTGGGGATTGGAAGCCGAACGGTAGATGAAACGGAAGGAGAAGTGGGCTTCCTTATAGCTCTTGAGCGCCGGGTTGTTGTCGAGTGCCTGTTTCTGCAGATTGTGCAGTTTGTTACGGTTCAGGGCTATCGCCTCGGCATTGTCAGCCTTGTTGCGCAAGCTGAGATAATAAATATAAGTGCGTGAGTCTTTGTCAAACACAGCGCTGTCGGTACGGCTGTCGTTGATGTAAGGGGTGGGACATACCTTCTCTGTGTATTCGCGGGCTTCGCGTACAGCCCTGTCTTCCATGCTCTCAGTGCATGATGCCATGAGGGCAAGAGTCATGATACCGAATAAAATCTTTTTCATCTTTTTTTCTTCGTTTTTGAATTTTGTCACAAAGTTACTGCAAAATTCGTAATTCTGCAACATTTGATCCTGTTTTTTCTGTCAGAAGCTCTAACTTCTCTAACTTCTGAACTTGCTAAAGTTGAGTAAATGCGAAAAAAAAAGCGCGAAAAAATTGGTTTTCTCCTAAAAATAAGGTAATTTTGCATCCTAAAGTATAAATATTTTATGGAGAATATCAACAAAATACGAAATTTCTGTATTATTGCACATATAGACCATGGTAAAAGTACCCTGGCAGACCGATTGTTGGAGAAGACACAGACCATCAAGATCACTGAGGGTCAGATGCTCGACGACATGGATTTGGAGCGAGAGAGAGGTATCACCATCAAGAGCCATGCCATCCAGATGGAGTACAAGGCAAATGACGGACAAACCTATATCCTCAACCTCATTGATACTCCGGGACACGTGGATTTCTCTTACGAGGTTTCACGTTCCATCGCTGCCTGTGAGGGAGCGCTCCTGGTAGTTGACGCCACACAGGGTGTGCAGGCGCAGACCATCTCCAACCTTTATATGGCCATAGAGCACGACTTGGAAATCATTCCTGTCATCAACAAGATAGACATGCCTTCGGCCATGCCCGAGGAGGTGGAGGACGAGATCGTAGAACTCATCGGATGCAAGCGCGAGGAGATTCTGCGTGCCTCAGGAAAGACAGGTGAGGGCGTAGAGGATGTGCTCGAGGCTGTGGTGAACCGTGTGCCTCATCCCGAGGGTGACGACAAGGCGCCTTTGCAGGCACTGATCTTTGACTCTGTGTTCAACTCCTTCCGTGGCATCATCGCCTACTTCAAGATAGAGAACGGAACCATCCGCAAGGGCGACAAGGTGAAGTTCTTCAACACCGGAATGGAATATGATGCCGACGAGATCGGCGTGCTGAAGATGGATATGATAGCCCGCAACGAGCTGGGAACAGGCGAGGTGGGATATATTATCTCGGGTATCAAGAACGCCACTGAGGTGAAGGTGGGTGATACCATTACCCATGTTGCACGTCCCTGCGAGAAAGCCATTGCCGGTTTTCAGGAGGTGAAGCCTATGGTCTTTGCCGGTGTCTATCCCATAGACCCCAGCGACTACGAGAACCTGCGTGCCTCGTTGGAGAAGCTGCAGCTCAATGATGCCAGTCTCACCTTTATGCCGGAGAGCTCTGTTGCTTTAGGCTTCGGTTTCCGTTGTGGCTTCTTGGGTCTGCTCCACATGGAGATCATACAGGAACGACTCGACCGCGAGTTCAACATGGACGTCATCACCACCGTGCCCAACGTATCCTATATGGTATACGACAAGCAGGGCGGCGAGAAAGAGGTGCACAATCCTTCGGGACTGCCCGACCCAACTATGATCGACCATATCGAGGAACCCTATATCCGCGCCACCATCATCACATCGTGCGACTATATTGGTCCTATCATGAAACTTTGTCTCGACAAGCGAGGCGAGCTCATCAAGCAGGAGTATGTGAGTGGCAACCGTGTGGAGCTGCACTTCATGCTGCCTCTTGGCGAAATCGTTATCGACTTCTATGATAAGCTGAAGAGCATCTCCAAGGGATATGCTTCCTTCGATTATCACATAGACAGCTTCCGTCCTTCCGACCTGGTGAAGCTCGACATTCTGCTCAACGGTGAGCCTGTGGATGCCCTGAGTACCCTGACCCACCGTGAGAATGCAGTTGCCTTTGGTCGCAGAATGTGTGAGAAGTTGAAAGACCTGATACCCCGTCAGCAGTTTGACATTGCTATCCAGGCTGCCATCGGAGCCAAGATTGTGGCACGCGAAACCATCAAGCAGGTGCGTAAGGACGTTACAGCCAAGTGTTATGGTGGTGACGTAAGCCGTAAGCGCAAGCTGTTGGAGAAGCAGAAGAAGGGCAAGAAGCGTATGAAGCAGATCGGTAATGTGGAGGTGCCACAGAAGGCATTCCTTGCCGTATTGAAACTCGACTAATCATTTCAAGTAAGATAAAAGCTATCAAGCAACATAAATCAAGGAGGCAGAATAATGAATGATTTAAGAACGATTACTCCCAAGCGTGATATTGCCAGGGAGTTGGCGCGTAAGTACAGTACGATGACTCACGACGAGCTCGACATCCTGGAGGGTATCCTGGAGCCTGTGAAATACGGCAAGGGCGAGATGATCCTTGCGGAAGGTGAGGTGTGTCGTGGTATCTCTTATATCGAGAAGGGTCTTGTGCGCCAGTTCTATAATAAGAATGGCAAGGAGGTGACCGAGCATCTGGGCGTCGACCATACCATCTTTATGTGTATCGAGAGTCTTTTCAAGGAGGAGCCTTCTCGTCTTCAGGTGGAGGCTCTTGAGGCTACCCTGGTTTATATCTTGCCTAAGTCGAAACTGGAGGCTGCCGCCATCCGCAATGTCAACATTCAGATGTTGTATCGTAAGATTCTGGAGGAGAGTCTCATCCAGTCGCAGGTTCATGCCGACTTGATGCGTTTCGAGACTGCGCCCAACAAATACAAGCGTCTGTGCGAACTGAGTCCTCAGGTGGTGTTGCGTGCTCCATTGACTTACATTGCCAGCTATCTGCAAATGACTCCCGAGACATTGTCCCGCATTCGTTCGGGTGTGTTGCTATAAAGATGTAATAACCAAAAAGTCCTGCTTCATCATTGTGAAGCAGGACTTTTTGGTTATTGAAATTTCGCATATTTGCCCCACACGCCCAGAACCAATGGTCACCGACCGAAGGTAAAGGTCAGAAGCTCACAGAAGCAGCACGCCCTGAACTGAATGATCGAAGCTCACAGAAGCAGCACGCCCTGAACTGAATGATCGAAGCTCACAGAAGCAGCACGCCCTGAACTGAATGATCGAAGCTCACAGAAGCAGCACGCCCTGAACTGAATGATCGAAGCTCACAGAAGCAGCACGCCCTGAACTGAATGATCGAAGCTCACAGAAGCAG
>OGDF01005429.1_pt1 | contig 13564 bp, 10 predicted proteins | sample 1570141 | NCBI WGS metagenome assembly OGDF01 (sample SAMEA4370581, study PRJEB24528) | human gut metagenome | reverse complement strand
CCTCAGTTCGTCGTGTCGGTGGACACGGCCGCCCTGGGGATGCTCCCCGGCAGCGGCAAGGCCTATGCCGACCGCATTGACCTGGCCATCGACCACCACGGCTCCAACGAGGGCTACGCCCAGCAGACGCGGGTCGATCCCGACTGCGCCGCCTGCGCGGAGCTGCTGTATCGCATTTTGGTCGAGATGGGCGTGCGCATCACCGCCCCCATCGCGCTGCTGCTGTATATGGCCATCGCCACGGACACCGGCTGCTTCGTCTACTCCAACACCACGCCGGACACCCACCGCATCGCCGCCGCGCTCATGGAGACCGGCTTTGACGCCCAGTGGGTGAACAAGCGGCATTTCCGGGTCAAGTCCCTCAAGCGGATGCAGATCGAGAGCCGCCTGGTTCGGGAGATGGACCTGGCGCAGAACGGCACGCTGGTCTTTGCCTATGTGACCCTGGAGCTCATCCGGGAGCTGGAAGCCACCGAGGAGGACCTGGAGGACATCTCCGCCTTCATCGGCCAGCTGGAGGGCGTGGACAACGCCGTCACCATCCGGCAGCTCAAGCCGGAAGAATGCAAGATCTCTCTGCGGACCGACGGCAAGACCCTGAACGCCTCGGCAGTCTGCGCCGTGTACGGCGGCGGCGGACATGCAGCGGCCGCGGGCTGCACCATCCAGGGCACCCCCGCCCAGGCCAAGGCCGCCATGCTGAAAGCCATCGAGCAGGTGCAGCATGGCTAACGGTATCCTCATCATCGACAAGCCCACGGACTGGACCAGCCACGACGTGGTGGCCAAGCTCCGGGGGATCTTGCACGAAAAGCGCATCGGCCACGCGGGAACGCTGGACCCCATGGCTACCGGTGTGCTGCCCGTCTTTGTGGGCCGGGCCACCCGCGCGGTGGAGTTCGCCGCCGAACGGGAAAAGGAATATCTGGCCGGGCTGCGCCTGGGGCAGGTCACGGACACCCAAGACGTGACCGGCTCGACGCTCTCCACCGCTCCCGTCTCTGTGACACGGGAAGACGTGGAGAAGGTCTTAGCCCAATTCCGGGGAGACATCCGGCAGATCCCCCCCATGTACTCCGCCATCAAGAAAGAGGGCAAAAAGCTCTATGAGCTGGCCCGGCGGGGGCAGGAGGTGGAGCGTCAGCCCCGGCCCATCACCATTTACGAGCTGGAGTTACTGGACCAGCTCTCCCCCACCGACTATACCCTGCGGGTCAAATGCTCCAAGGGGACGTATGTCCGCACGCTCTGCCATGACATCGGGCAGGCGCTGGGCTGTGGGGGAACGCTTTTCTCCCTGCGCCGGACCCAGTCGGCGGGTTTTGCCCTGGACCGGGCGGTGACGCTGGAGCAGGTACAGGCGGCAGCGGATCCCGCTGCCCTGCTGCTGCCGGTGGACGCCTATTTTGCCGGGCACCCGGCCCTGACCCTGACCAGCCAGCGGGCGGAAAAGAAAGTCCGCAACGGAAACACGCTCTCCCTGGAGGCCCCGGACGGGGTCTATCGGGTCTATGGCCCGGCGGGGGATTTTCTCGCCCTGAGCCGGCTGACCCAGGGCGTGCTGACCACAATAAAAAGCTTTTTCGAGGTGTAAGAACTTGGAACAGAAAAAACGTGTGATTGCCCTGGGCTTTTTCGACGGCGTGCACAACGGCCACGCCGCCCTGATGCGCCGCACCGCCCAGGTGGCAAAGGAGACGGGAGCCACCCCCTCCGCCTTCACCTTTGACCCCCATCCCCAGACGGTGATCTTAGGCCGTCCCATGCCCCTGCTCACCTCCCCGGAGGACCGGGCGGACCTGATGCGGAAGTATTACGGCATCCAGGACGTGATCGTGGAGCCCTTCACCCCCGCGCGGATGAAGCAGCCCTGGCGGGAGTTTTTGGTGGACACCCTCATCAAGGATCTGGGGGCCATCCATCTGGTGGCCGGCCACGACTATCACTTCGGCTATAAGGGCGAGGGCAACCCCCAGCTGCTGAAAGAGACCTGCCAGGAGCTGGGCGTCGGCTGCGACATCATCCCCCGCGTGGAGCAGGACGGCATCACCGTCTCCTCCACCTATATCCGCACCTTGGTCGCCCAGGGGGAGATCGAACGCGCCAACGAATTTCTGGGCCATCCCTACACCCTCAGCGACCGGGTGTCCCACGGCAAGAAGCTGGGCACCACCCTGGGCTTCCCCACGGTGAACCTGAAGCTGAAAGAGAACGTCCTCTCCCCCGCCAAGGGCGTCTATGCCACCAAGGTCATCCTGGAAAACGGCGACACCCACCTGGCCGTGACCAACGTAGGCACCCGCCCCACCATCGACGACGGCAACCAGCTGACCATCGAGGGCTTCATCCTGGATTTCCACGGCGACCTCTACGGCCAGAAGATCCAGATGGAGTTTTACAAGTACCTGCGGGAGGAGCGGAAGTTCCCCTCCTTCGAGGCTCTCACCGCCGAGGTCATGCACAACGCCGACCAGACGCGGGACTACTTTGCTCAGAATCCCTGATTGTCTTTCCAAGATCATAAAAAGGACTCCGACGGATGCAGCTTGATCCTGCACTTCCGTTCGGAGTCCTTTTTCATTTCTCATGTTTTTGCATAGACCTTCATTCGCTCGTGTCTCCAGGGCCGGAAAACAGAGGTCCGCAGAAAATCAGCCTAAGAAGAGGAAGCCATACACCAAGTAGGTGATAGATGTCAGTGCAGCGGCACACAGGGCAAACGGCATCTGGGTCTTTACGTGGTCCAGGGGTTGGATCCCCGTGGCCTGGCCGATGAGGATAGAGTTATCCGAGTAGAAACACAGCTGGGTGCCACACACCGAGCCGGAGAAGATCGCTGCGATCGCCACGGCCAGATTCGCGTCTATCGCCTGCGCCAAGGGGATGACAAAGGGTACCATGATGGCAGACACGCCCCAAGCATTGGCCAGGGCAAATGTCATGAGGGTTGACACCAGGAACACCACGAAGGGGAGCGCTTGGCCGGCCATCAGAGGAGCGACCTTGCTGATGATGTACTCAGACATCCCCAGATTTTCGCAGGCTGCCTTGAAGAGAAACGCAATGACCAGCAGCGCCAACACAGAAATCATCGTTGAAAACCCTTCCCATACTGTATCCACAAATTCGGATATAGACATCAGCTTTCGGGCGATGTACAGGATACAGGTGAAGACTAGGGCGATCATGATGCCCGGCAGCACGTCAATATCAAAGTAGACGGTGGCGACCAGCAGGACCAGAATAGGCAGGATGAAGTCAATCATGCCGCCTGTCTTGCGCTGGGTCGTGTCTGCGTCCTCCACTGCGGTGCTCTCCGCTTCGACCGGGCCGGTCTCTGGGTAGAGCTGTCCGGTCTCCTCCGCCTGCTTCTGGTATCTTCGGATCGGGCCAAAGAGCGGGATAACCCCGGCAATGACCAAGAGCAGGATCAGCAAACAGAACATGGGGTAGAACATGAAGGGAATAGACTGAATATAGGCCAGCACACCGCTCCCCCCTTCGGGGGCAGCACCGGCATTCTCGATCAGGCTGGCATAGTAGATGGACCAGGAGGAGAGCGGGATGAGCACCACCACAGGCGCAGAGGTGGATCCAATGACGTAAGCTGTCATGGTTCGATGGATCCGGTGTGGATCGTTCAACCGTTTGCCAATGGAGCCAGTGGTGAGGATGTTCAGGTAGTCATCCACAAACAGCAGAACGCTGAGGGCCCACTCCGCCAGCAGGGACTTCTTTTTGGTGGTGCCAAAACGGGAGAGCACATTTGCAAAGCCCATAGCGACGCGGGACTTTTCAAAAACGCCCACCAGACCTCCCAGCAGGCCAACTACCAGAAGCACCCAGATATTTTCCGCAGCAACCATCTGAAGCTGCTCCACAAGGGCCGAGAACCAATCTCCCTTATAGCCGATGATCAAGGCCAGGAGGGTGGCAACGAGCAGGGATTCAAAGGTTCGTTTGGTGATCAGAGCAACGACAATAAGCGTAAGCACAGGAAGAAGACTGATGATTCCATAGGTTCCGTACATAGATCGATGATCTCCCTTTCCGCGAAAGGCGCTAATGGAGCCATAAAGTGTAACGCCTCCGCATAGAATGTGTTTTGTGGAAGGACAAGAATTCGGTATGCTATGCTCTGTCTACCTTTGGTTATGACATTGGCCTGTGGTATTCTCTTTTTTGTTGTTTTTTGTACTGTGGACCTTTCTCCTGTTGTGCTTCAGCTTCTGGGGTCACCTTCCAGAAGAAGGCGCATGATCTCCCACCGTGAGGATACATCCAGCTTACGGAAAATATTCTGGAAATGCTTCTGTAAGGTAGAGTCCCGCACCTGCATCGCCTCTGCGATCTCCCGATTGTCCCGGAAGCGGGTAAGCTGCTCGATCAACTGGACTTCCCGGCCGGTCAGCTTGTATTTCTTGGCCACAGCCGAAAGGTCATAGCCCGATACCGTTTCCCGGCGATACATTTTATCCAGCAGGGAGGACATATGCTGATTCAGATGGATCCCCACCGAGCTGAGTAAAAAGAGGTCGTCGCTGGTAAAAGGACCGTCCTCCCGGTGGCGAAATAGGCTCAGCGCCCCCAGGGGCCGCCCGTTGAACACGATGCCATATTGAAGGGAGTCGTAAACATGGAACTTCTGGTAACACTTCTGATAGATGGTGGAGCGCAGCCGCTGCTGCTCCCCGACCAGGTCGCTCTCTCGGAAGAGGGTGGACTCTCGGCAGCAGTTGAGCCAGCCGGTATAATCATCGTCGGCAAAGCGCATATAGTTTTGTTCCGCTTCCAAAAACTCCGAGGGAATGCAGAGCGGATCCACCAGCCGGATGTGCTCTGTGGTGTTTTCCCGGCGCATGATGCTGGCATACCGAAAAGGGATAAGCATCCGCAGCACCGGAAGAAAAAACTGTCCCAATTCCGCATAGGTCTGGCATCGGTACAGCTCACAGACCACATTGTTCAGGATCAAAAAAACATTTTTCCTTATCACAGCAGCCCTCCTGTGTTCTTCATTTTACGGATATACTTCTTAGTTTTTTCAGTATAGCAGAAAAAAGCGCAGAAAAACATACTTAAAAACATGTGAAAATAAAAGAAATCAAGTACGAAATAGAAGAATAAAAGAATTTCAGGAACTAAGGTGTTCCCGTATAATAAAATCGGAGGATTTAATCGTTCCAAATCTCCCATTTTCATCAACTTCTCTATGTTGATCAAATATTAGCAAGACACAACAGGTAAGTGGAAGTCAGAAAACTCTCTTCGCCCAATTGTATCTCCGCATAATATTGAACTAAAAGGAGGATCCATCATGTATAACTACGAAAAAAACAGAGAGCAGGTCGTGAACGATCTGGACAGAGTCATCAAGCTCATCCACATGAAAGCAGACGAGATCCCCGAAGAGGAAAAGGCTCAGATGGTTAAGGAGACCGTAGAACATTTCAACTCCTACGTCAGCCCCGGTTGGATCAACTACAGAAAGTGTATCTCCTCCGAGACCGAAGGCAACGCCGTCCTGGAATGGGAGGACGGAGGCTCCTACTTCCGCGGACTGTACGACAACGAAGTGTTCTTGGATGCTATGGGCGGTTTCGGTATTTATGTCGCCGGCCACAGCGAAGACCTGATCATCGACACGGTCAAGGCTCAGCTGAGCCGACAAGGGCTACACTCCCAGGAACTCATCGATCCCCTCCGCGGTTACCTGGCCAAGGCCATGGCAGACTGCACTCCCGGTGACCTGCAGCAGTGCTTCTTCACCAACTGCGGTACCGAAGCCGTTGAGATCGCCATGAAATTGGCCCGTTTCAAAAGTAAGGGCAAGTGGTTCATCTCCACTACCCACGCTTTTCACGGCAAGACCGGCGGTTCCCTCTCTCTCACGGCCAAAGGGATCTATCGCCAGCCCTATCTCCCTCTGATTCAGCAGGTGCAGCACGTGGAGTACGGCAACGCTGCCGCCATCCGCACTGCCATTGAGAATCTGCGGGAGGTCGGGGAATCCATCGCCGCCGTGGTCCTGGAGCCGATCCAGGGTGAAGCCGGCGTTATCATTCCTCCCGAAGGCTATCTGAAGGAAGTCCGTGCCATCTGTGACGAACTGAATGTCCTTCTGATCATCGACGAGATCCAGACCGGCATGGGCCGCACGGGTTTTGACGTGCCTATGGCGCTGCGACGCAGAGGGGATCGTTCCCGACATCATGACCTTCGGCAAAGCTTTCGGCGGCGGCGTCATGCCCATCACCGGCCTCATCTTCCGGCCCGAGATGTGGAGCGAGGAACTGGTGGAAAATCCCTATCTGCTGGGTTCCACCACCTTCGGCGGAAACCCTGTCTGCTGCGCTGCTGCCATCGCCGCTCTGGATTTCCAGCTCAAGAATGATGTCCCCGGTCAGGCTCGGGAGAAGGGTGCCAAGATCAAGGCCGGTCTGGAAGCCATTCAGGCAAAGTATCCTACCGTCATCAAGGAAGTTCGCGGCGTCGGCATGATGATGGCCGTGGAGTTTTTCTCCGATGAGTACGGCTATGAGTTCTCCAAGGAGATGTACAACCAGCACGTCATCATCTCCGGCACCCTGAACAACTCCAAGTCCATCCGCTTTGAGCCCCCCGTTTCTCTCACCCCCGAGGAGATCGCAAAGATCCTGGATGCCTCCGACAAGGCGGCAGCCAAGGCGAAGGAAGTGTTCGGACTCTAAGGCAGCCATCTGTTCCTTCGTCTCATGCAATACATCCTCCCACCAGAGAAACTCTCTGCGCCGGAGCGCCCCTTCCACCTTATGACTGATAGGAGATTTATCCATGAAGATCTGCAAAAACTATATTAACGGTGAATGGGTCGAGAGCGTCAGCGGTAAGACTGCGCCTACCTACAATCCTGCCAACGGTGAGATCCTGGCTGAGGTCGTTCAGTCCGGTCTGGAAGACGTGGAGCGTGCTGTGGCCGCTGCCAAAACGTCCTTCTATGAGACCCGTGACTGGCGGGATATGGACAGTCAGACCAGAGGTGACATCCTGCTGAAGATCGCCGACCTCATCGACAAGAACCGGGACGAACTGGCCCGCATTGAATCCATGGACATGGGCAAGCCCTTGCTGGAGGCCGAAGGCGATGTAGACGATGCGCTCCATTGCTATCGCTATTACGCCGGCCTCATCAAGGCCCCTTACGGCGGTGTCTACGACGTCAACGAGGGCTTTGGCAAAATGCATTCCTTTACCATCCACGAGCCTGTAGGTGTTGTCGCCCTCATCAGCGCCTGGAACTTCCCCTTTGTCATGGGGTCCTGGAAGATCGCACCGGCTCTGGCTGCCGGCAACAGCATCATCTTCAAGCCCGCTTCCAACGCCGTGATGTCGAACGTGAAGATGTTTGAGATCCTGGAAGAGGCGGGCGTACCTAAGGGCGCTGCCAACCTGATCCTGGGGCCTGGCGGTTCCGTAGGCGAGGCCCTGGCCTCCCACAAGGACATCGGCATGGTCACCCTCACCGGTTCTACTGCTGTAGGCCAGAGTATCATGCGGTGCGCTGCCAATAATGTGAAGAAGATTGGCCTGGAGCTGGGGGGCAAATCCCCCAACATCATCTTCGCCGATGTGGATTTGGAGGCCGCTGTCGAGTGGGCTATGATCGGTATCTTCTTCAATCAGGGCGAGGTCTGCTGCGCCGGTTCCCGCATCATCATTGAAGAGAGCATCCACGACGCTTTCGTTAAGCGCTTTGCTGAGCGGGCCAACGCCATGACCATCGGCAATCCGCTGGACAACCCCGACATGGGCCCCGTGGTCAGCGAGAGCCAGCTCCGTGACGTGCTCAGCTATGTGCAAAAGGGTCTCGAAGAGGGCGCTACCTTGGTCTGCGGCGGTGAACGCTTCACCGAGGGCGAGTGTGCCAAGGGCTACTTCATGCGCCCCACCATCTTCGATCACTGCACCCCCGACATGACCATCGTCCGGGAAGAGATTTTCGGGCCTGTGGTCACCATTCAGACCTTCAAAACCGAGGAAGAAGCCATTGCGATGGCCAACGACACGGATTACGGTCTGGCCGGCGGTGTGTTCACCCATCAGCTGGAGCGGGCCATCCGCGTGGTCAAAGAGGTCCGCGCCGGTATCACCTGGGTCAACGCCTTCAACCCCACCTTCAACGAAGCACCTTGGGGCGGCTATAAGATGTCCGGCATTGGCCGCGAGCTGGGCGTCCACGGCCTGGAGGAATACCAGGAGATCAAGCAGGTCAACATCAACCTGACCCCCGGCGCCCCTGGTTGGTATGAGCACTAAGCATCAGCACTAATCATTCTTAAAAACGTTAAAGTCCCCGGCAGGAAAACTTTTCCTGCCGGGGACTCTTTCATCTATGGAACATATTACTCAGAATTGGGGAGAGGCCGTCACACCGCCCACCATCAGGCCGTTGGCCATGTTTTGCAGGGCGATGTCATTTTCATAGGCCATCAAAAGGATCATGCTCATTGTATCACCAGAGATATAGGTATACACAACACAGTTGTAGTTTCCTTCGTTAAACAGTGCGCTTCCCGTGGTGCGATACGCTTTGAGCGCGCCAAAGGTCACTGTCTTGGTGCCCATATTTTTAAATTGAACGTCGTTCGTCGAAAAAGCTGTCGCAATCATCTGGCTCATGCTATCCGGTGTGAACAGCTTCGTAATATTGTACCCTTTAAAGTTTTTGTCCGTTGCAGCGTTTGCAACTGCAACGCAAAGGTCTTGCTGAGAGGAAACGCTAAAATATCCGTTCTCCGTCACACCGGCACCGGCGCTCTGTGGAACTGCGATTTTCGCGTTCCCCCACTGCACCTGCTTCATGAGCACCACGGTCTTGCGCTGCTCCGGCAGGGCCACGCGGGTGAGGATGGCGGCGGCCTCGGCGCGGATGATGTTGTCGTTGGGCTTGAAGGTCCCGAAGACGTCGCTGCCGGTCAGGACCCCGGCGTTATACAGGGAGAAGATCTCCTGGCTGTACTTGGTGCTGCCGGTCACGTCCGGCAGGGTCTGGACATTGTTGATGGAGGGCAGCACGGTGGCGGGCAGGGCGCGGGAGAAGAGGTAGGCCATTTGGCCGCGGGTGGCCTTGGCGGTGTAGCTGGTGAAGTCGCCGGCCTGGACGATGCCGTTTTCAAGGGCGTAATCCACATAGGTCTGGTACCAGGGCTCCCCGTTGGTCAGGGTGCTCTGGCCGGTGGTGTAGATCTCATGCAGGCGGTCGGCCATGACAATGGCCTCGGCCACGGTCAGGGCGCCGGTGGGGCTGAACTGCTTTGGGGTTGTGCCCTTCATAAAGCCGTACTCATAGCAGAGCTTGATGGAAGGGGTCGCCCAATAGCTGGCGGAGACGTCGGAAAACTGGTTGTTGTAGGTTGCCGTCTTCTGGAAGTTTGCCATGCTCTCGCTGGCAGCCATGGCGGGGACGCACAGGCTGAAGGCCAACGCGAGAGACAGGACGAGGGACAAGAGTTTTTTCATCGTAGGTCAATCCTTTCTCGATCTCTTGGGGGTAGACTCCGCGGGCGTGTTCCACGCCGCCCGCTGGGTTTACTATACCATGGGAGAACGGTCGGTGCAAGCCATGTTTTCAGCGGATCTCGTCGTGCTCCTGGCGGTCCGTATGCGCCAGGCCTTCGGGGCTGGCAGACTTGGAAAAGGCAAACTTCTGCTTGGCGTACAAGCCGCCGTAGCCGGAGACCAGGAAGCTCACCGCCACTGCCATGAGGAACCCGCCGGGGTTGCAGAAGGAGAAGACCTCAAAGCTCAAGACCAGTGCCGTCAGCGGGCAGTTGGTCACGCCGCAGAAGAGCGCCACCATCCCAATGGCGGCGGCGTAGGGCGCTTGCAGGCCCAGCAGCGGCCCGACCACACAGCCGAAGGAGGCCCCGATGGCAAAGGACGGCACGATCTCGCCGCCCTTCAGCCCGGCCCCCAGCGTCAGGGCCGTGAGCAGGAGCTTCCAGACAAAGTCCAGGGGCTGGGCGCTCCCCTCCCGGATCGCCCCGGCGATCATGTCCGAGCCGGTGCCCAGATAGAGCTTGGTGCCCAGCAGGGTCGTCAGGCCAAGGACGGCGGCGCTGCCCACGAGGACGCGCAGGTAGGGGTTCGGGAACAACCGCTCCAGCCCGGACCGCACCCCGGCGAAGGTGTAGCAGACGATGGTGCTGAGCAGACCGCAGGCGAGGGAGAGCGCCACGACCTGGCCGTAAAATATCACGTCGGCCGTCGAGGCCGTTAAAATAAAGCTGACCCCATGCACCCCCATCGCCCGCGCGATGGTCCCGGCGGTCAGGGAGGAGACAACGCAGGGAAACAGCCCACCCAGGGGCAGGATGCCCACGCAGGAAATTTCCAGGGCGAACAGGGCGGCGGCGATCTGGCTGCCAAAGACGGCGGAGAAGCCCGCGCTCATGCCGCACATGATGGCCAGGTCCTGGTAGCTCTCCCCCATCCCGGCCCCCTTGCGGATCAGCTCGGACAGGGAACCGCCCAGCTGCAAGGCCGCGCCCTCCCGCCCGGCGGAGCCGCCGAAGAAGTGGGTCAGCAAGGTCGCGGCGAAGATCACCGGAGCCAGCAGGCGGGAGACAGGCTGTTCCCCACGGGCAGCCTGGATGATGAGGTCGGTGCCCCCGGCGGTCTTGATGCCGCCCCGGCGGTACATCCACACCACCATCAGGCCCGCCAGCGGCAGCAGGTACATGGCCCAGGCGGTCCCGTTGCGCACGTCGGCGGCCACATCCAGCAGGCGGGCAAACACGCCGCCGCAGACACCGACGACAAGGCCTGTCACCAGGCCGAAGAGCAGACCCACACCGTTGATGCGTAGGCTCTCACCGCTGAAGGCCAGCTCGGCGTAGAGACCACGGAAAAAGGCGGTGACGGGATTACGGGGATGTTTGGGGGTCAGCATGGGGGTTCTCTCCTCTTTGGGTGGGATCCATGGCCGCAGAGGTCTGCGGCCACTCCGAAAATATCATGGGCGTTGTGCGTCTTGTCCATCATATCATATTTTAGGGGCTTTGCAAGCAGTGACTTCTTATGATAAAATAAAATGTTACTTGATTTTTCAGAAATGAGGTGATCCGATTGCAGATCGGTTCCGTCAATATTGATTCCAAGCTGGTCCTGGCCCCCATGGCAGGGGTGACGGACCTGGCGTTTCGCACCATCTGCCGGGAGCTGGGCGCGGGGTACACCATCACGGAGATGGTCAGCGCCAAGGCCCTGTGCTATCAGGATAAAAAGACCCTCCCCCTCATGGAGCTGGGGCCGGACGAGCACCCCGCCGGGGTGCAGGTCTTCGGCAGTGACCTGGCCTGCATGGAGGAGGCCGCAGCCATCATCCGGGAGGTCGCCCGGCCGGACATCATCGACATCAACATGGGCTGCCCGGTCCCCAAGGTCGCAAACAACGGCGACGGCTCCGGCCTCTTAAAAGACCTGGATAAGGCTTGCCGGGTGGCAGAGGCCGTGATCCGGGGGGCCAAAGGGACCCCCGTGACCGTCAAGATGCGTCTGGGCTGGGACAAGGGGAACATCGTCTGCCTGGAGCTGTCGAAGCTGCTGGAATCCGTCGGGGTCTCTGCCCTGACGGTCCACGGCCGGACCAAAGTGCAGATGTATTCCGGCACGGCCAACTGGGACTATATTCGAGAGGTGAAAAACGCGGTCTCTATCCCCGTGATCGCCAACGGCGACGTCTTCTCCGGGCCGGACGCCGAGCGCATTTTGCGCTACACCGGGGCCGACGGGGTGATGATCGCGCGGGGCGTCTTCGGCAACCCCTGGATCTTCCAGCAGGCCCAGGCTGCCATTGCGGGCAAGCCCATTCCCCCTCTGCCGCCGCTGGCGGAGCGGTGCAAGGTGGCCGTGCGGCAGTTTGAGCTGGCCGCGAAAAACAAGAGTGAGAAGATCGCCTGCCTGGAGGCCCGGAAGCATTACGCCTGGTATCTCAAGGGCGTGCCCTACGCCGGGTATTGGAAGAGTGAGATCTCCAAGATCACGACCTTAGAGGATGTCTACCGGGTCACGGCGGGCATCCAGCGGGAGCTGAAGGATCCCCCCTCACTTGACGACCGATGATTCATCCTCTCAAATGCAAGTGAAGAAAGTCTCTCCGTCGTTTTTGTCCCTCAGGAGACCGAAAGAGACGAAAAAGCCGCTCTTTTGAGGGGATAATGTTCTAAAATCCCAGGTTTTTCAAGCACGCAAGCCCCTGCCAGACCAGTTCTGACAGGGGATTTTGCTGTATGTTACAAAAAATTTTTCTTTTTTTTGCATTTTGTGTTGTCATTGCCTTAAAGATGCGGTATACTGTGAACATGACGATGGAGTGTGCGACTCCGTCATGGACCGAGGGGAGATGAGTACCTCTTGTTCCATCTGAAATAAGGAGAGAACATCGCTATGAGTTATTCTGTGCAAAACATCCGAAACGTCTGTTTGGTGGGCCACAGCGGCAGCGGGAAGACTGCCCTGGCTGAGAGCCTGCTGTTTATGACCGGTGCAATCAAGCGCATGGGTACCTGCGCCGATGGCAACACCGTCTGCGATTATGACCCCGAAGAAATTCGCCGCCAGATCTCCATTTCTGCCGCGGTAGCCCCCCTGGAATACAAGGGCTGTAAGATCAACGTACTGGACACCCCCGGTGCGTTCGACTTCTCCGGTGAGGTCATGGAGGCCCTGCGGGCCGCCGACGCCGCCATCATTGTCTGCTCCGCCAAGGACGGCATTTCCGTGGGCTTTGAAAAGGTCTGGAAATACTGCCAGGAGCGCGACATGCCCCGGTTCATCTATATCTCCAAGACCGACGAGGAGAACAGCGATTACAACGCGACCTTCAACGCCCTGCGTGAGCGCTACGGCAACAAGATCGCTCCCCTGGCCGTTCCCATGTGGGACGAGGATAAGCACACCACCGGCCTCATCGACGTGCTGAACAAGCGTGCCTTTGAGTTGCAGGACTACAAAGGCGTCGAGGTCGAGATCCCCGCCGAGAAGGCCGATGTGGTCGCCGAGTTCAACGAGGCCCTGAAAGAGTCCGTCGCCGAGACCTCCGAGGAGATGATGGACAAGTATTTCAGCGGCGAGTCCTTCACCTACCCTGAGATGATCCGCGGCCTGCGCCAGGGCGTGCGGGAGCTGTCCATGTTCCCCGTCTTCTTCGGCTCCGCCATCAACTGCATGGGCTCCCTCATGCTGATGGACTACATCGTGGACCTGCTGCCCAACCCCATGGAGGGCAACCACCACAAGGCCACCACCCAGGACGGCGAAACGGAAGAATTCGTCGTCTCCCCCGGCGGCGTGCCCACGGCTTACGTCTTCAAGACCATCTCCGACCAGTACGGCAAGTATTCCCTCATCAAGGTCCTCTCCGGCGAGATCACCTCTGACCTGTCCCTGGTCAACGCCCGCACCGGCAACCCCGAAAAGTTGGGCCGTCTGTACCAGATGTGCGGCAAGAAGGCCACCGAGGTCAAGGAGCTGACCTGCGGCGACATCGGCGCCATCGGCAAGATGGAAAAGGTCAAGACCG
>OGDF01005428.1_pt1 | contig 13565 bp, 15 predicted proteins | sample 1570141 | NCBI WGS metagenome assembly OGDF01 (sample SAMEA4370581, study PRJEB24528) | human gut metagenome | reverse complement strand
TCGCGTTCAATCATTTTCATCATTGTTTGATGGGGCTGAAAGGCCCCATTTTTATTGGCGCGTATTATGACTGAACAACAAATTAGCCGAACTCAGGCGTGGCTGGAAAGTTTACGACCTAAAACCCTCCCCCTCGCCTTTGCTGCAATTATCGTCGGGACAGCGCTGGCATGGTGGCAAGGTCACTTCGATCCGCTGGTCGCCCTGCTGGCACTGATTACCGCCGGGCTATTACAGATCCTTTCTAACCTCGCCAATGATTACGGCGATGCGGTAAAAGGCAGCGATAAACCTGACCGCATTGGGCCGCTACGCGGCATGCAAAAAGGGGTCATTACCCAGCAAGAGATGAAACGGGCGCTCATTATTACCGTCGTGCTCATCTGTCTCTCCGGGCTGGCACTGGTTGCAGTGGCATGCCATACGCTGGCCGATTTTGTCGGTTTCCTGATTCTTGGCGGGTTGTCGATCATTGCCGCTATCACCTACACCGTGGGCAATCGTCCTTATGGTTATATCGGTCTGGGTGATATTTCCGTACTGGTTTTCTTTGGCTGGTTGAGTGTCATGGGGAGCTGGTATTTACAGGCTCATACATTGATTCCGGCACTGATCCTTCCGGCGACCGCATGCGGCCTGCTGGCAACGGCAGTACTGAATATTAATAACCTGCGTGATATCAATAGCGACCGCGAAAATGGCAAAAACACGCTGGTGGTGCGCTTAGGTGAAGTGAACGCGCGTCGTTATCATGCCTGCCTGCTGATGGGCTCGCTGGTGTGTCTGGCGCTGTTTAATCTCTTTTCGCTGCATAGCCTGTGGGGCTGGCTGTTCCTGCTGGCGGCACCATTACTGGTGAAGCAAGCCCGTTATGTGATGCGGGAAATGGACCCGGTGGCGATGCGACCAATGCTGGAACGTACTGTCAAGGGAGCGTTACTGACTAACCTGCTGTTTGTTTTAGGGATATTCCTAAGCCAGTGGGCAGCATAACTGACAAATATCAATTAACAATTGATGATTTTGCCAACAGCCCACATAGCGCGATATACTGAAAATTCTCGCAGCAACTGAATGTTAAGCCTATGAAATACGATACTTCCGAGCTTTGTGACATCTATCAAGAAGATGTTAACGTCGTGGAACCGCTGTTCTCCAACTTTGGCGGACGGGCGTCGTTTGGCGGACAAATAATCACGGTAAAATGTTTCGAGGACAACGGGTTGCTGTACGATCTGCTCGAACAGAATGGCCGTGGTCGTGTTCTTGTCGTCGATGGCGGTGGTTCTGTTCGTCGCGCACTGGTCGATGCTGAACTGGCGCGTCTGGCAGTACAAAATGAATGGGAAGGTCTGGTCATTTACGGCGCGGTGCGTCAGGTAGATGACCTGGAAGAGTTGGATATCGGCATCCAGGCGATGGCGGCAATTCCGGTTGGTGCCGCTGGCGAAGGCATTGGCGAAAGCGATGTCCGCGTCAATTTTGGCGGTGTCACCTTCTTCTCCGGCGACCATCTTTATGCCGACAATACCGGGATTATTCTTTCTGAAGATCCGCTGGATATTGAATGATAGAAAAGGCACCGCAAGGTGCCTTTTTTCTGCGTTACCTGTTGGCCTACACAGTAAAGAAATTACGCGGAAGATGAAGCGTAATCAGACCTCTTCCATGCGACCCAGCAGGGCCTGCAGACGTTCCTGCCAGCCGTTCTGCTGTTCTTTCAGATGGTTGTTCTCACGCTCCAGCTCTTCGCGCTGATGCTGGGCATTTTGAACTTCCTGCGACAGTGAGTTGTTTTTTTCTTTCAGCTCTTCGATTTCCATCTGCAACAGAGTGATGGTATCAATCGCCTGCTGTACTTTTGCTTCCAGTTTCTCAAACACTTCTAATGACATTGTCATACCTCTCCTGAATTGCAAGGCGTTGATGGATAAAAATCCTCGTCCCGATTACCGGTGACGCCTTAATAAATACGAGCGCACTTTAGTTAGCTCCGATTGTATGAAGCCGCGCCATCGCTGTCCAGCGGCACGCCTTGCAGATTACGGTTTGCCACACTTTTCATCCTTCTCCTGGTGACATAATCCACATCAATCGAAAATGTTAATAAATTTGTTGCGCGAATGATCTAACAAACATGCATCATGTACAATCAGATGGAATAAATGGCGCGATAACGCTCATTTTATGACGAAGCACACACATTTTAAGTTCGATATTTCTCGTTTTTGCTCGTTAACGATAAGTTTACAGCATGCCTACAAGCATCGTGGAGGTCCGTGACTTTCACGCATACAACAAACATTAACTCTTCAGGATCCGATTATGAGTCAAACATCAACCTTGAAAGGCCAGTGCATTGCTGAATTCCTCGGTACCGGGTTGTTGATTTTCTTCGGTGTGGGTTGCGTTGCAGCACTAAAAGTCGCTGGTGCGTCTTTTGGTCAGTGGGAAATCAGTGTCATTTGGGGACTGGGGGTGGCAATGGCCATCTACCTGACCGCAGGGGTTTCCGGCGCGCATCTTAATCCCGCTGTTACCATTGCATTGTGGCTGTTTGCCTGTTTCGACAAGCGCAAAGTTATTCCTTTTATCGTTTCACAAGTTGCCGGCGCTTTCTGTGCTGCGGCTTTAGTTTACGGGCTTTACTACAATTTATTTTTCGACTTCGAGCAGACTCATCACATTGTTCGCGGCAGCGTTGAAAGTGTTGATCTGGCTGGCACTTTCTCTACTTACCCTAATCCTCATATCAATTTTGTGCAGGCTTTCGCAGTTGAGATGGTGATTACCGCTATTCTGATGGGGCTGATCCTGGCGTTAACGGACGATGGCAACGGTGTACCACGCGGCCCTTTGGCTCCCTTGCTGATTGGTCTACTGATTGCGGTCATTGGCGCATCTATGGGCCCATTGACAGGTTTTGCCATGAACCCAGCGCGTGACTTCGGTCCGAAAGTCTTTGCCTGGCTGGCGGGCTGGGGCAATGTCGCCTTTACCGGCGGCAGAGACATTCCTTACTTCCTGGTGCCGCTTTTCGGCCCTATCGTTGGCGCGATTGTAGGTGCATTTGCCTACCGCAAACTGATTGGTCGCCATTTGCCTTGCGATATCTGTGTTGTGGAAGAAAAGGAAACCACAACTCCTTCAGAACAAAAAGCTTCGCTGTAATATGACTACGGGACAATTAAACATGACTGAAAAAAAATATATCGTTGCGCTCGACCAGGGCACCACCAGCTCCCGCGCGGTCGTAATGGATCACGATGCCAATATCATTAGCGTGTCGCAGCGCGAATTTGAGCAAATCTACCCAAAACCAGGTTGGGTAGAACACGACCCAATGGAAATCTGGGCCACCCAAAGCTCCACGCTGGTAGAAGTGCTGGCGAAAGCCGATATCAGTTCCGATCAAATTGCAGCTATCGGTATTACGAACCAGCGTGAAACCACTATTGTCTGGGAAAAAGAAACCGGCAAGCCTATCTATAACGCCATTGTCTGGCAGTGCCGTCGTACCGCAGAAATCTGCGAGCATTTAAAACGTGACGGTTTAGAAGATTATATCCGCAGCAATACCGGTCTGGTGATTGACCCGTACTTTTCTGGCACCAAAGTGAAGTGGATCCTCGACCATGTGGAAGGCTCTCGCGAGCGTGCACGTCGTGGTGAATTGCTGTTTGGTACGGTTGATACGTGGCTTATCTGGAAAATGACTCAGGGCCGTGTCCATGTGACCGATTACACCAACGCCTCTCGTACCATGTTGTTCAACATCCATACCCTGGACTGGGACGACAAAATGCTGGAAGTGCTGGATATTCCGCGCGAGATGCTGCCAGAAGTGCGTCGTTCTTCCGAAGTATACGGTCAGACTAACATTGGCGGCAAAGGCGGCACGCGTATTCCAATCTCCGGGATCGCCGGTGACCAGCAGGCCGCGCTGTTTGGTCAGTTGTGCGTGAAAGAAGGGATGGCGAAGAACACCTATGGCACTGGCTGCTTTATGCTGATGAACACTGGCGAGAAAGCGGTGAAATCAGAAAACGGCCTGCTGACCACCATCGCCTGCGGCCCGACTGGCGAAGTGAACTATGCGTTGGAAGGTGCGGTGTTTATGGCAGGCGCATCCATTCAGTGGCTGCGCGATGAGATGAAGTTGATTAACGACGCCTACGATTCCGAATATTTCGCCACCAAAGTGCAAAACACCAATGGTGTGTATGTGGTTCCGGCATTTACCGGGCTGGGTGCGCCGTACTGGGACCCGTATGCGCGCGGGGCGATTTTCGGTCTGACTCGTGGGGTGAACGCTAACCACATTATACGCGCGACGCTGGAGTCTATTGCTTATCAGACGCGTGACGTGCTGGAAGCGATGCAGGCCGACTCTGGTATCCGTCTGCACGCCCTGCGCGTGGATGGTGGCGCAGTAGCAAACAATTTCCTGATGCAGTTCCAGTCCGATATTCTCGGCACCCGCGTTGAGCGCCCGGAAGTTCGCGAAGTGACTGCATTGGGTGCGGCCTATCTTGCTGGTCTGGCGGTCGGTTTCTGGCAGAACCTCGACGAGCTGCAAGAGAAAGCGGTGATTGAACGCGAGTTCCGTCCAGGCATCGAAACCACTGAGCGTAATTACCGTTACGCAGGCTGGAAAAAAGCGGTCAAACGCGCGATGGCGTGGGAAGAACACGACGAGTAATGTAAATGCCGGATGAAGCGTTTATGCCGCATCCGGTAGTCCTGAAACCGTGCGGGGGCAACCCCGCACACATCAATAATCCCACCCTTCCCCTGTGCTACACTTCGCGCCATTCCTTACTGCTTAGAGTTTGCTATGAGACGAGAACTTGCCATCGAATTTTCCCGCGTCACCGAATCTGCGGCGCTGGCTGGCTACAAATGGTTAGGACGCGGCGATAAAAACACCGCGGACGGCGCGGCGGTAAACGCCATGCGTATTATGCTCAACCAGGTCAACATTGACGGCACCATCGTCATTGGTGAAGGTGAAATCGACGAAGCACCGATGCTCTACATTGGTGAAAAAGTCGGTACTGGTCGCGGCGACGCGGTAGATATTGCTGTTGATCCGATTGAAGGCACGCGCATGACGGCGATGGGCCAGGCTAACGCGCTGGCGGTGCTGGCAGTAGGCGATAAAGGCTGCTTCCTCAATGCGCCGGATATGTATATGGAGAAGCTGATTGTCGGGCCGGGAGCCAAAGGCACCATTGATCTGAACCTGCCGCTGGCGGATAACCTGCGCAATGTAGCGGCGGCGCTCGGCAAACCGTTGAGCGAACTGACGGTAACGATTCTAGCTAAACCACGCCACGATGCCGTTATCGCTGAAATGCAGCAACTCGGCGTACGCGTATTTGCTATTCCGGATGGCGACGTTGCGGCCTCAATTCTCACCTGTATGCCAGACAGCGAAGTTGACGTGCTGTACGGTATTGGTGGCGCGCCGGAAGGCGTAGTTTCTGCGGCGGTGATCCGCGCATTAGATGGCGACATGAACGGTCGTCTGCTGGCGCGTCATGACGTCAAAGGCGACAACGAAGAGAATCGTCGCATTGGCGAGCAGGAGCTGGCACGCTGCAAAGCGATGGGCATCGAAGCCGGTAAAGTATTGCGCCTGGGCGATATGGCGCGCAGCGATAACGTCATCTTCTCTGCCACCGGTATTACCAAAGGCGATCTGCTGGAAGGCATTAGCCGCAAAGGCAATATCGCGACTACCGAAACGCTGCTGATCCGCGGCAAGTCACGCACCATTCGCCGCATTCAGTCCATCCACTATCTGGATCGCAAAGACCCGGAAATGCAGGTGCACATCCTCTGATTGATTTGATCGATTGAGCCTTCCAGTCCTTCGGGACTGGAATTTTTTTGTTCGGAGAACGAAGATAAGGCAAGTTAATCAAAACAGGAGAAAAACATGGCTGATTGGGTAACAGGCAAAGTCACTAAAGTGCAGAACTGGACCGACGCCCTGTTTAGTCTCACCGTTCACGCCCCCGTGCTTCCGTTTACCGCCGGGCAATTCACCAAGCTTGGCCTTGAAATCGACGGCGAACGCGTCCAGCGCGCCTACTCCTATGTTAACTCGCCCGATAATCCCGATCTGGAGTTTTACCTGGTCACCGTCCCCGATGGCAAATTAAGCCCACGATTGGCGGCACTGAAACCAGGCGATGAAGTGCAGGTGGTTAGCGAAGCAGCTGGCTTCTTTGTTCTGGATGAAGTACCGGACTGCGAAACGCTATGGATGCTGGCAACCGGTACAGCGATTGGCCCTTATTTATCGATTCTGCAACTAGGCAAAGATTTAGATCGCTTCAAAAATCTGGTCCTGGTTCACGCCGCACGTTATGCCGCCGACTTAAGCTATTTGCCACTGATGCAAGAACTGGAAAAACGCTACGAAGGGAAACTGCGCATTCAGACGGTGGTCAGTCGGGAAACGGCAGCGGGGTCGCTCACCGGGCGGATACCGGCGTTAATTGAAAGTGGGGAACTGGAAAGCGCGATTGGCCTGCCGATGAATAAAGAAACCAGCCATGTGATGCTGTGCGGCAATCCACAGATGGTGCGCGATACACAACAGTTGCTGAAAGAGACCCGGCAGATGACGAAACATTTACGTCGCCGACCGGGCCATATGACAGCGGAGCATTACTGGTAAGCGGTTACTTATCGATAAACGGCACGATGAGCAAATCCGCACTCATCTTATTGATCATCCCGCGATATGCCGGCATCAAACGGTTGATAAATGAGTGATGATGACCACAGACAAGGAGGTCGCACTGCTCTTTTTGCATAATTTCCAGCAGTGTTTCCGGCATTTCTCCGCGTTCAATACGCAGTTTTGTCTTCGGCCATTGAATATTTTTCGTCAGTTTATACAGCTTGTTATCCGACTTATTCTTCAACAATTGAAGAATATCTTCTGTTGCAGGGAAGTAGATACCCGGATACAACTCGCTTAAGCCATCATCAATATGAATTAACGTCAGGTGAGCGTCATTATGTCTGGCGAGCTCCAGAGCTTTATTCACCAGTAAGGCATCTTCTTCATTCCCGGAAATTGCCACGCCAATGTGTTTATAAGCCATGTTTAACTCCTTCTAAAGCAACTCCATCAAGCTAACGAACGCAGTGATAACTCAAAAATAATCATCTCGGCCTGGCATGAGAAAGTGAAGGCCGCATCAAGCTCAACTTGCCCCTCCAGATCCTTAATCTTGTGGCCACGCTGGCCCCTTCATCTGCAGAGGATGCAGCGGCGGCAAGCTCTTTCAGTTTGGTCATAAAAGACTCTGCTTCTTCGCGGGTGGCAAAAAAGCGCGAAAACTTACTGGTACAGTTGTCGTTATCAATCACCGTACCGATATCAATCGCACATCCTTTAGTACTGCATTTATCTACGACATCTTTCATAGGGCACCTCTGTATATTCGCCTCTCTGTCGATTACGACTTAAGAATAATGCGCCGTTAAGGGAAGAACAAACAAGTAATGATCTTATGGATTACCATTTTTTTTGATATTGCTTAAGGTGAAGAGTTCAGAAGGATTTTCCGGGTATTGTCATTTGCATCGTGGAAATAACAATCCCGGAAAAAAATAGCAGTAAGAGATATATTAAAGGTTAATTACTTGATTTATTGTCGGCTTTATACTTCACATCCTGAGTATCTTTACCATATTTATTTTCGCCTTGTGTGCCAACAAACGCACCAAGATCGATAAGCATCATCACCAGAATCAACGTCGGGACAAAACGCCCCACCGCCCATTGCCAGACACCCGGTAAAATCGCCCAGTTACCCGCCAGCAGCATCCACGCCACAATCATCAGAAATGCCCATGCGCCGGAACGCCCGCGATCATGCAAGCGCTTAACGGTTACTGCCGCTGTTGGCCAAAGCAAGCACACAAGGCAAAACGCCGCGGTCTGAATATCGAGTAAATTTTTACCCGCCAGTGAGAAAAGCACCAGCATGCCTGCGAACCACAGGCCTATCCAAATCCAGAAATCACGGCGTCCAATACGCCCTTTAAATGAGAATAACCATTGCTGTATGGTCATGTAAGTTCCTTGATGGTTGTCTTTTCCAGGATTCTACCCTTTTGACAAGGGCGACAGATATCGTTTTAATCGGAGCCAGTCATAACAAAAGGTACTGTCAATGAAGCCAGGGTGTACGCTGTTTTTTCTCTTATGTTCTGCATTAACCGTTACAACAACGGCGCATGCACAAACACCAGATACGGCAACGACCGCGCCTTATCTGCTGGCTGGAGCCCCTACTTTCGATCTCTCCATCAGCCAGTTTCGAGAAGACTTTAACAGCCAGAATCCCAGCCTGCCACTGAACGAATTTCGTGCCATCGACAGCAGTCCCGACAAAGCCAATCTCACTCGTGCTGCAAGTAAAATTAACGAGAACTTGTATGCTTCTACAGCGCTGGAGCGCGGTACCTTAAAAATCAAAAGCATTCAAATGACCTGGCTACCCATCCAGGGGCCAGAGCAAAAAGCAGCGAAAGCGAAAGCTCAGGAATACATGGCAGCAGTGATCCGCACACTCACCCCATTAATGACCAAAACACAAAGCCAGAAAAAACTGCAGTCGCTGCTAACGGCGGGGAAAAACAAACGTTATTACACCGAGACAGAAGGTGCACTGCGTTATGTTGTCGCGGACAACGGCGAAAAGGGGCTGACCTTCGCTGTTGAACCGATTAAGCTGGCGCTATCTGAATCGCTTGAAGGTTTGAATAAATGACAAAAAGCAAAGCCTTTGTGCCGATGAATCTCTATACTGTTTCACAGACCTGCTGCCCTGCGGGGCGGCCATCTTCCTTTATTCGCTTATAAGCGTGGAGAATTAAAATGCGACATCCTTTAGTGATGGGTAACTGGAAACTGAACGGCAGCCGCCACATGGTTCACGAGCTGGTTTCTAACCTGCGTAAAGAGCTGGCAGGTGTTGCTGGCTGTGCGGTTGCAATCGCACCACCGGAAATGTACATCGATATGGCGAAGCGCGAAGCTGAAGGCAGCCACATCATGCTGGGTGCGCAAAACGTGGACCTGAACCTGTCCGGCGCATTCACCGGTGAAACTTCTGCCGCTATGCTGAAAGACATCGGCGCTCAGTACATCATCATCGGCCACTCTGAACGTCGTACTTACCACAAAGAGTCTGACGAACTGATCGCGAAAAAATTCGCGGTGCTGAAAGAGCAGGGCCTGACTCCGGTTCTGTGCATCGGTGAAACCGAAGCTGAAAACGAAGCGGGCAAAACTGAAGAAGTTTGCGCACGTCAGATCGACGCGGTACTGAAAACTCAGGGTGCTGCGGCATTCGAAGGTGCGGTTATCGCTTACGAACCTGTATGGGCAATCGGTACTGGCAAATCTGCAACTCCGGCTCAGGCACAGGCTGTTCACAAATTCATCCGTGACCACATCGCTAAAGTTGACGCTAACATCGCTGAACAAGTGATCAATCAGTACGGCGGCTCTGTAAACGCGTCTAACGCTGCAGAACTGTTTGCTCAGCCAGATATCGACGGCGCGCTGGTTGGCGGTGCTTCTCTGAAAGCTGACGCTTTCGCAGTGATCGTTAAAGCTGCAGAAGCGGCTAAACAGGCTTAAGTCTGACAGGTGCCGGATTTCATATCCGGCACTTACTTTCCTTAACTCCTCGCCTTAACGCAAAATCTCACACTGATGATCCTGAATTTCCTCGGCTGAAGCACGGTTAAGCGTCAGTAGATTTCGTTGTGTCGCCAGCAACACAAACGAATTATCACTCTGCCGTACCATCGCCAGCCCGTAGCTTCCCATATGTTCCCGCGCCTCAGGCACTTCTTCTGCAAGCATCATAAATGGGCTGCGTTGTACCAGTTCGCTTTCCGTTACCCGACGCGCCAGGTATTCATGCCCGCGCAAACCACCTGGCAGTGGCAACCAGCGGCTGCTGATGTTCGCCAGATTTTTATCCAGTTGTTCGCGCACATCAGGACGAATACAAGAGATATGAATATGAAAATGGTTTTGCGTACGCCCGGTGCGGGAGTTGATCGCCAAAGAAACCGCGCGATCGGGAACCGGCTGGCCGTATTTTTTGCTCATAAAATCACGCGCCTGCCAGGCCAACCAAAAGAAGTTCGGCGTTGAAGGATCGGTCAACAAAGGACTTTCAGTACCGTTAATACGATACGTTGGCATCAACAGATATTGCAGTGGACCATTAAGATCTTTTAAAACCACGTATCCGGCATTGGGTTTGACTTCCGCACATGGCGAAGGATTTTGATTTTGCTGCTGATTGGGCAAACATTCCTCAAGGACAATCTTACGTAATGTATCCGACTCTTCACCGGTTAATTTCCAGTAACCAATACCGGCAGCCACAACGGCGATAACTATCATCACCAAAAAAAGAAGACCCGCTTTTTTCATCTTTTTTTCCCTGTACCTCAAAGAGATGCAAGGGTAACGCAAAATCGTGACAAATAAAAAACCCGGTCGCGAGAAACCACCGGGTTTGATAATTATCCTGGGGAAATCAGCGTTTGCTGATCTGATCGAACGTACCGCCGTTAGCAAAATGCTCTTTTTGCGCTTTCGTCCAGCCGCCGAACTCTTCATCAATGGTGAATAACTTCAGCTTTGGAAACGCATTTTCGTACTTTTTCGCTACTTCAGCGTCGCGCGGACGGTAGTAGTTTTTCGCGGCAATTTCCTGACCTTCTGGCGAGTAGAGATATTTCAGGTAGGCTTCCGCCACCTCTTTGGTGCCTTTTTTCTCGACCACTTTATCGACCACCGACACGGTTGGCTCTGCGAGGATAGACTCACTCGGCGTGACGATTTCGAATTTATCTTTCCCCAGTTCATTCGCTGCCAGCAGAGCTTCGTTTTCCCAGGCGATCAGTACATCGCCAATCCCGCGCTCGACAAAGGTGTTAGTGGAGCCGCGCGCGCCAGAATCCAGAACTTCGACGTTTTTATACAGTGCCCGAACAAAATCCTGTGCTTTTGCCTGATCGTTGTTGTTGTGATGCAGCGCGTAGCCCCAGGCAGCCAGGTAGTTCCAGCGTGCGCCACCAGAGCTTTTCGGATTAGGCGTGATCACCGAAACACCCGGTTTAATCAGATCGTTCCAGTCATGGATCTGCTTCGGATTGCCCTTACGCACCAGGAAAACAATGGTGGAAGTGTACGGTGCGGAGTTATCCGGCAGACGTTTGATCCACTCTTTATCAATCCGCCCGCGTTCCGCAATCGCGTCCACGTCATAGGCCAGAGCCAGCGTGACAACATCAGCTTCAATACCGTTGATTACCGACGTCGCTTGTTTACCTGAACCACCGTGTGACTGACGAATCACCACGTTATCACCAGTTTGCTGTTTCCAGTGGGCGCTGAATGCCTTGTTGTACTGTTCGTACAATTCGCGCGTTGGATCATATGAAACGTTAAGAAGCTGAATATCCTTTGCCATAACGTTGGTTGCCGCCAGCAAAAATGTTAACCCTACGCCCCACTTGTTCATCGCCCGACTCTCTTATGTTGTGTTGTGATGAGCAAAGCGTGCCAGAAGGTTAACCAAACATTAAAGAATAAAAAAAGATTGGCTATAACTTGCGGGTATATGTTGGGGGTTAAAAAGGCGGAAGAAATCCGCCTCATATTGCTGACAAAGTGCGCTTTGTCCATGCCGGATGCGGCGCGAACGCCTTATCCGGCCTACAAAAGTTTGCAAATTCAATAAATTGCAGAATTCATGTAGGCCTGATAAGCGAAGCGCATCAGGCATTTTTGCTTCTGTCATCGGTTTCAGGGTAAAGGAATCTGCCTTTTTCCGAAATCATTAATACAGTTTTTTCGCGCAGTCCAGCCAGTCACCTTTGAACGGACGCTTCATGTTTTCGATAGCGTCGATGATGTCGTGGTGAACCAGCTGTTCGTTCTGGATACCTACACAACGACCGCCGTAACCTGCCAGCAGCAGATCGATAGCGTAAGCGCCCATACGGGAAGCCAGAATACGGTCGTAAGGCACCGGAGAACCACCGCGCTGGATGTGGCCCAGCACAGTTGCGCGGGTTTCACGACCGGTTTCTTTCTCGATGAAATGCGCCAGTTCGTCAACATCACACATATGTTCGGTAATCGCCACGATCGCGTGTTTTTTACCTTTCGCGATACCCGCTTTGATTTCGTTTACCAGGTCTTCACGGCTGAATTCAACTTCCGGAACCACAACGAATTCACAGCCACCAGCAATGGCCGCAGCCAACGTCAGATCGCCACAATAACGGCCCATCACTTCCACCACGGAAATACGCTGGTGAGAAGAAGAGGTGTCACGCAGACGGTCGATCGCTTCTACAACGGTGCTCAGCGCAGTGAAGAAACCGATAGTGTAGTCAGTGCCTTTGATGTCGTTGTCGATAGTGCCCGGCAGACCGATGCACGGGAAGCCCATTTCGGTCAGACGCATTGCACCCATGTAGGAACCGTCACCGCCGATAACCACCAGCGCGTCGATCCCACGTTTTTTCAGGTTTTCGATAGCCACGGCGCGGATGTTCTCGTCGCGGAATTCCGGGAAGCGCGCAGAACCGAGGAACGTACCGCCACGGTTGATCATGTCAGAAACGCTGTAACGGTCTAGCTGTACCATACGGTCTTCATACAGACCCAGATAGCCGTCATAAATGCCCATTACTTCCAGACCTTCTGTCAGCGCAGAACGAACAACCCCGCGAATTGCGGCGTTCATGCCTGGCGCATCACCGCCGCTTGTCAACACACCGATTTTCTTAATCATGACTACCTCTGAACTTTGGAATGCAAAATAAAATCTGTTGCCGGAAGTCTTCTTGCACATCGAAGTGATCCAACGAATGTGCAAATAGTATAACAATCACTTCCTGCTGAATTGATTCAGGTCAGGCCAAATGGCGGTATTTTATACACAAAATGCGGGTCTGGCTCTCTTTTATACTGATTATGAAAGCATAGACCGTTTACCCTCCCTGGGTACGACGGAACAGGGGTCCTGATGGATAATTACATCCGATCCCGGAAAACGCCGTAAAATAGCCTGCTCTACCTGATCCGCCACCATATGTGCCTGAACCAAAGGCAGAGAGTCTTCCATTTCCAAATGAATCTGAATAAAGCGGGTCGGCCCTGACTGCCGCGTGCGAAGATCGTGAGCGCCGCTAACACCCGGCCAGGAAGTCACGATATCAATAATTTCTTGCCGTTCCTCATCAGGCAATGCGCGATCCAGTAATGACTGTACCGCCTCATATCCCATGCGTAACGCGCTATATAAAATATAGATGCCGATTCCCAATGCAAACAGAGCATCGGCGCGATGCCAGCCGTACCAGGACAACCCCAGCGCCAGCAGAATTGCGCCGTTCATCATAACATCAGACTGGTAATGTAGCATATCAGCCCGCACCGCCTGGCTTTGCGTCCGGCGCACCACCCAACGCTGAAACGAGACAAGGATAATCGT
>OGDF01005426.1_pt1 | contig 13565 bp, 14 predicted proteins | sample 1570141 | NCBI WGS metagenome assembly OGDF01 (sample SAMEA4370581, study PRJEB24528) | human gut metagenome | reverse complement strand
CCCATCCGGCACCTCCGATTCCCCATGTACCAAGACACATCCTGGATACACGAAGTTGTGTCTTTCCAAATTCTGTATATTCCATTTTCTTCATCTCCGTTTCATTTTTCTTTTCCTGTATTCCATTATGTTATAGACAAATTATATCGTTATATGACTATGTGTTCAATCGATTTTATTTTTATATTTTACAATTTTAGCTTTTTACGTCCATTTAATACTTCCAGCTCAATCATTATCATATAAGAATCGTATTTACAGACTTTTCTTCATAGTCTCGTTACCCAAAAATTAAACGTCAGACACATGTAATGCATCATTCAACCACTGCACAATATTTTCCTCACCATTGTCTTTATACCAGCCTCTAAGCGGCTCACAATTCATATCAGATAACAACTTCCTTTTTATATGATTAATTTGCGGTTTTGTAAACTTATTACTCTCATTATCTATTAAAATTGGAATAAATGTATTTTTGTTTTCTTTACTCTTTTGAATTTCATAAGATACATATTTTCTGTTAAATGTCTCTTTACTGATAAGAAGTATTGTAAATTTAGTTTTTAAAATCTCCTCATTGACCCAAGTTTTTATTGCAGTAGAATCCTCTGATTTTTTCTCTTCCTCAATAATTGTAAACATATTTGTCTTTTCACCATTGACAATCTCTACTATCTTTTTTGCGATCTCATTATCCGATTCATAATGATAGCTGATGAATACTTTTATTCCAGAAAGAGCAATTCCAGAATATATTTTTTCTTTCAGTTCGATCTCTTTTTTCTTTTTATGTTGCTCCAAAAGATTTATGAGTTCTTTGATTGCAACAGATATCTTATTCTCCTTTTCCAAGAAAAGTAATTCTTTTTTCTCTTCCTCTGAAAGTTTCTCATTATATATCTCTTTCGCCGCAAATCCCGTCTTCTCCATTGGAATAACATTTTTTTCTTCCTCTTTCGCTATATTATATTCTTGATATGTTCCTGAATTCTCATCCCCATATCCGAATACGATGATAGAACTACTACACTGTTCTATCATCTTTCTTCGTATGCGATTCTTATTTTCAACATCTTTTACCGACATCATACTGCTGATATGTATATCATCATTGATTACTTCTCCGTTTTGCCGGTTCTTCTTACTTTGCAATACGCCTGCTAAGATATAGTTTCCCACACCAGCACCAAATCCCGTATATATATGGAATCCATTATCTACCAGATCCCTACCCAATATTGTCAAAAAGCTCTCTGGTGGATTTAAATTAAGATTGTGTTTCTGTTTCTTCTTTATCATCTTCCTTAAGTATTCTTTGAAATGTATCTGATATATCCTTTCGTAAAGTAGAATTTTCATTTAGATAATGAACTGGTTGAATATCATTTTGCATTTGTATGATAATTAGGAAGTTAATTATCACACGTTTCCTTTCTTTTAATATCGTGGTTCAATATATTCAGATACTGTGGACTTTTGATTTTGCCCTGTAGCTTTGACTACTCTAAGGAGTGTATTGCCGCTACCTTTATCTGAATTGTTTATAGCTGGATGTTGCCGGAGTAATCCGAGTACTTATTTCCATCAAGTCTACGATGATAATCGCTGGTGGATATCACGGTATCAGACTTTAGAAAGAGAGGTACAACCTCATGATTTATGTAGGCATTGACATTGCCAAACTCAATCACTTTGCCTCAGCCATATCTTCTGATGGTGAAGAATTAATCAAGCCGTTCAAATTTACAAATGACAATGATGGCTTCCAACTGCTGATTTCCAAGCTAGATTCTCTAGACAAGGACAGCCTCATCATTGGTCTTGAATCGACGACACACTACGGCGACAACCTTGTTCGATATCTTGTTGCTAAGAATTACAAAGTGTGTGTTGAACCCCATCAAGACTTCTACTATGCGTAAGAACAACATTCGCAAAACGAAGACTGACAAAGTCGACACATACATCATTTGCAAAACTCTCATGATGCAGGAATCTCTCAGATTTGTGACCTTCTATGATCTTGATCTGATGGACTTAAAAGCCCTTGGACGATTCCGTCAGAAAACCATTAAGCAGCGAACCCTCCTAAAGATTCAACTGACTTCTTACGTGGATGAGATATTCCCTGAATTGCAGTATTTCTTCAAATCAGGTCTGCATCAAAAATCTGTCTATGCGCTTCTAAAAGAAGCACCAACACCGGAAGCTATTGCTTCTATGCATATGACTCATCTGGCTCATCTTCTCAAAGTGAACTCGCATGGACGCTTTGACAAAAAGATGGCTCAGCAGTTAAGAGTTCTCGCACAGAAGTCTATCGGTGCCAGCGACAGTTCTCTATCTATCCAGGTAACTCACACAATTCAACAAATAGAGTTACTCGATAGCCAATTAGAAAGAGTTGAAGCTGAAATGACGGAAATCATGAAATTCAATGATTCTGTCATTATGACCATTCCTGGTATCGGATATATCAATGGAGGAATGATACTTGGCGAAATCGGTGATATCCACCATTTCTCCAGCCTCAACAAGCTGCTTGCATATGCCGATTTGGATCCTTCTGTCTATCAGTCTGGAAACTTTCAGGCTAAGAAGACCAGAATGTCAAAACGTGGATCTAAAGTCCTCAGATATGCACTTGTTAATGCAGCTCACAATGTTGTTAAAAGCAATGCCGCCTTCAAGACTTACTATGACGCCAAGATGGCTGAAGGCCGGACTCACTATAATGCTCTTGGGCACTGTGCCGGCAAGCTCGTCAGAATCATCTGGAAAATGATGACTGACAACCTGGAATTTAACCTCGAATAAGAGGTCTGGATACCTACATCTTAGATTTGTTTAAAAGCACCCTCCAGGGAGCCTTATTAAGGTTACCCATTTTTACCACGAAAAGGATTTATTAATTTCCAGCTAATTTAAGCTTGACTTTTCATAGCTGGTCTTGTATGATATTCATATAATTCATTTGCTAGTCTTCTTTGAATAAGTTTTAATTCCTTATTTGGTGCATTAATTAAACGTTGTCCACCACTTTTTTCGGAATTTCAAACGATGTATACATATTCTCCAAATGTTTTATATATAAAAGATATGTTAATCTTTTATGAGAAATCCCCAAAAGATCTGCTAATTCATTTCTACTTTTAACTTCGTTTATCATTTTCAATTTATCCTTTTATAAAAATAACGTGTAGTTACTCATTATGCGATGCTTAAAGACTACTCTGCAATACATCATAGTTAAAAAAGTAAGAGAACGCATATCTCACTACCATTTTTACCAACACTTGCGAAACACAAGTACAAAATCTAACTACACGTTATTAATAGAATAAAACATTTTCTTATTCCTGACAACCTATTTACTTATTTTTATAAAAAGCAAGCAATGAAAAGTCACAAAACCTCTTCATCCACCTGCTTTTTCCGTATACTCTCACCACTTCCACAACATCTGGATGTTCAACCGCCCACATACCACAAAATACCACCTGTTTTTCGACCTCCGTCTACTAGGAGACAAAATATTCCACTGCTTTCCATTGCTGTGCCAACGTATTATTCATACTATAGAGTTGAATATTACTTACATTTGCTGCGATCGCTGCCTGAAGATCTACGCAATAATCTGCATCTAATGCAGATAAGAAAACGATTCGACCATTTGTCTGCTTTACCGCAATCCATTTCTGTGATTTTTCATCTTTATAGTCTCGTTGTTCTATATTGGCAGAATTCTTTGCCGAACCGCCATTTATACTCAATACTTTACCTGAATTCTTATTTTTCAAAATCACATAATTTTTATTATCACGACTTATCTTGTATTTTTCCAGTGCTATTTTAATGATTTGCAACACTGGATTAAAATCATCTTTCCCTATGCACAAGTTCCAACAAGCCATCATTTACTGCAGTTATCGTATATTGCCTGTCCTCCTCCGAAAAGACAGACGGAACATCCCCATCTCATTGAGAAAAGTATTTCCAAATATCATTGCAATTCCGATAACTACAAAGTATATATCCCACTGTTCAATATAGGCCGCATCCAAAGCAACCACTTTATCAAAATCCGTAATACGACTTCTGCCACTTACCTGCCACATTCCTGTAATTCCAGGTTTCACAGCCAGGCGCTTTCTATGAACAAATTCATATTGTTCATATTCATCCACTGTCGGAGGTCTTGTCCCTACAAGACTCATATCTCCTCCTTATGTCAACTCAGGAACAACTTTTTTCAAAAATATCTCATAAAGCACAGTATTATCAACTTACCCTCAAAATAAGCACAAAAAAAGAACCCCTGATTTCTCAGAAGTCCCAAATTCTTCGATTCTATGTCTACTCTATTTCTCCAAATTGCACTATCCTAGCCTGATTCAAATTAAACTCCACCAGATTATATTCTGGATAATGCGTTCCTGCTATTCGATACGTGTCATTTTCATTCCACTCACAAACTCTCCAGATTATCCTCAGCATTTGAATACTGCAAATTTTAAAATCCCAGTCTTTAGGATTATATTTAGGCACACGAAAACACTCCGCTTCTTTTCGGCTGACAGACTGAACTGCTAAAGTTCTTTTCTCCGGATTAAATAAGAAGCGAATATACCTCGGATCACCCAATTCTTTTATCGTTGATCGAAATATTCGTATTATTCCTTTTTTTTGGCACAGAGATACCCCTGTGATATTTACTGTGATTTTCGGCATCTGCACTCCTCCCTTCCAAATGAGCGCACTTTCTCCTATCACCTTGTTGCTGAAAATTCTATATAGCCGTCTGTTAAATTAGTTTCCAGTGCCTTTTTATGTTCTTCTACTGATAAGCCAAAAGAATCCTTCCAATCTTTAGGATAAAATGGTATTCTGTTCAACTTTCTCGCCACTTTTGCTGCTATCTCTTCCTGATTCTGCTCCGGTGTCTGATCTGTTTCTGCAGTAACTAATTCTTCATTTTTCTCCAACGAATCCGGATTCGCTTTTTTCTTTCTTTTTGTATCCATGAATATCTCTGTTTCCAACAGATCAAAAATATACATAGTTTCATCTTCATGTGTTATTTTATGCCCCAAAATCTTATATCGGCAGTCTGTATTCCACCCCATCATGTCATACATCATTGCTGAAAATAATTTATTTGACATTTTTCTACTTTTTCTCTTATCAGGTTTTTCAATACACCATCTCAAAGCATCTTTGTCGTTTTCTTCGCATTTCCGCACTACCATTCGCTTATTATCCTGGTTAACAAGAATCTGTATGTAAACTGCATCCTCTAAACCGGCAATGCAGGCAGTATTAAATGTCACACTATCTCTCCGGATTACAACGGCTGGCTCCCGTAAATGTGCAAAAAGTTCCCTTCTTACAACCTGGTAACCATCATAACTAAAATCTTGTGCCAGTTCCAGTGCTTTCTGATCTATATTTTCTGTGTTCTCAATAGTCTGATTTATCATCATTTCACTCATACTGCACACCTCATCTTTTCTATCATGTTCTGTGCTTCTTCATTCAGCTTATCCAATAAATTTTCTGATATAGGTTCCAAACCTTCTACTATTTTAGCTGGACGCAGCACATCCCAATTTCCATAATACTTAACTCTATGTAAAAGAAGAACATCTTCTGAACTATCGCCAAAATGATTCTGCCACTGCTTCGGGAAAAGTGTTCTGACAATCTTCTTTGTTTTATTTTTAGATGTATCTACGGTATTCTCTTCCGTTTCAGTCGTATCTGTATCAGGTAAATCCTCTTGAATTATCTCATGTTTAATCACTTCTGGTTCTTCCAAGTCAAACAATAAGATCTGTTCGTTATCTTCCTTTGAATATTGACCTCTAAAACGATATTTACACTCATTATTCCAGTCCATTAATTCAAATAGTGGTTCTGAGAATCCCCGGCAGCTTTTAGGCAGGACTACCCATTTACCATTTCGTATCGTTCCCCATTTTACGGCATTGATGTTATCTTTATCGCAGGGTCTTACAGCGATACATCTTTCTATTGAATTAAAAAGAATTTCTACATATTCCACATCTTCAAATTTCTTTAAACAGGCAGTGTTAAAGGTAATACGTCCTTCTGAAATTGTCATGGCTGGATTCAACCTTGTAGAAAAGAACTGTGCCCGAACAATCTCGTATCCAGATAAATCAAATCCTCCGTCTTTCTTTTCTTCTTTTGATTCTTCAATATCTTGTATACTATTCTGATCAGAATACACGCTCTGACTTGCTTTTTTATAATCTTCTACTGTAAATCCTGTCCAAGACCGATTAACCGACACAAAACCTTTTAGCGCTCCACCATCTACTACCTTGAGATTAGGAAATGGAAAGCCTTTTTTCACATACTTTGTCACTGTCAACATCTTCTGTGCCGCATTATAAATATCCCTGTCAACAATAGCCTCATGGTGATCTGTTTGTCGGTACTGGTTCCGATCATGACGATTCTTTTTTGATTTATGATCAAGATAATTAGGCGTAAATGTCTTTCTGGAAAGTACATCTCCACAATATCTCTCATTTCTCAATAAACTTCCTACAGTACCACTTGACCATTTGGTATTTCCAAGTTTCGTTTTCCGTTTTAATTGCATCAGTATTTCTGCAATTTCCGCAGTTGGAAAACCGTTAAGAAACAAATAGTAGCATAAACGCACTGTTTCTGCTTCTTCTTTATTAATTACCAGATTACCATCTTCGTCTACATCATATCCCAATAATTTGGGTGTAAGAAATATCCCTCTTGAAAAACGCTGCTCTATGGAAATATTCATAATCTCACTCTTCGTATGAGACTCTTCCTGTGCAGCTGCGGATAATACTGCCAGCATCATTTCACTGGTATTATCCAATGTGTAAATATGTTCTGTTTCAAAAAACACACCCACTTTTGGTCGCATATTTCCAAGTTCACGAACCTTTGCAATACAATCCACTATATTTCTGGCAAATCTGGAGACACTTTTGGTAACAATCAGATCTATTTTTCCAGCTTTACAATCTTCTATCATCCGATTGAACTCGTCTCTATGCTGTAAAGATGTACCGGATATTCCTTCATCAGCATAAATTCCTACTAGCTCCCATCCTTGATGTTCTTTAATCATATCTTCATAATGATTCTTCTGCAACTCATAAGAAGAAGTCTGATTAACATCATCAGTAGAAACACGGCAATAGGCACAAACCCTTTTCTCTGCTGTATCCTCAAACAACTTTTCTCTTGGTTTTGCCGGAATGAATTCCAATTCATTTCGGTCAACACCCTTATATCTTTCACGAATCTTATTCTTTTGTTCTTCCTGTTTCTTTATTTCTTTTTCATATCCGCTCACCTGATGCATCACTCCCATTTAACTGCCAATACCATTTATCTCCCGATTTATAGGATATAATCCCCATATCTTTTTTTGCTTGCTCCACAGTACGTTTACCAATACCACTTGCACGCATTTTATCAAATATATCTGCACATGCCATATCTGTTCCACTTAACAGTAATTGCAGATAATCCTTTGCTTTGTCCAGTTTACTATCTGTTTTTGATTTATGAGACAAAAGATCTTCTACCTTATATTCCTCCTGCCCTATCCACCGAAATCCAGAATTCGGATGTAGTTCAAATACATATGCCTTTCCTTCTGGTGCCAGATTATTTTTTATCTGAAGCATTACACGATAATGCGGAATATTTCTATCCCTTCCTACTAATAAAATACTCCTTGCTACTGCAGCTATGTCTATACTTCCAAGTCCTCGATATATGCCTTTTGTCCGATTGCTTTTATTCATGTGTCCAATCAGCACAACTGCACATCCAGTCCGTTCTGCAACTTTTGCAAGATTTGTAAGAACAGAACGCACCGAATTTGTACGTTGCATTTCACTATCCATTCTCAAGTAGGCTTGAAGTGGATCAATAACCAACAATTTCGCCTGTGTACCTTCAATCGCTTGTGCCAATCTTGTGTCATTTAGTAATATTGGTTCTTCATCCGGCTGTTCCAAAAATGCAATTCTACTACAATCTGCACCTGCCGCTTCCAATCGTGGCTTGATTGTATCTTCAATTCCATCTTCTGCCGCCTGATAAATTACGTTTCCCGGTATTTTATCTCCGCTTCCATCTGGCATAGCTTTTCCAGTTGTAATAAGTGCCGCAAGCTGCATCATCATGGTCGATTTGCCTTCTCCTGGATCTCCTTGCAATATCGTTATCTTTCCATAGGGAATATACGGATACCATAACCAATCAACTTCTTTTGATGACACTGCATTATAATATGTAATTCTATAATCATTTTGTTCCTTTGCATTTTGAGCCATCTATAACCCTTCCAGCTTTTTATTTTTCTCCGTCATGTCTGCAACCAGTTCTGTAATTGTTTGTATTTCTTTTGGTGTAAGACCAGATACGTCAACCGTTCTTTTACTTTCACACCCCAGCAGATAGTCGGTACTCACTCTATAAATTGTAGCTAATCTGACCAAAATTTCATAAGAAGGCTGTCTGACATCATTTTCATAGGAACACATTGTATTTTTATTTACTCCAACCAAGCTTGCTACCTGATCCTGCCGCAAGCGATTGTTTTGTCTTAATTGCTTTAATCTATTTCCTAATGATTCCATCATGTGCATCTTACCTTTCTATGCACTATGAAAATTTTTGATTTTACAGTATTTTAGTATATTCTATCAATTTATAGTTCTCGTTTGGGGAACTGTGGTTCCTCTTTCGAGAACCAGACTAATTTCCACTTAACAATGCTTTATAATATTTTTAATCCATAAATACTGCTTTCTCTTTTTATGTTTCCAATTATATATTATCTAGTGAATTTATTCACTATATTTTTGCATTTTCCCCTACTTATAATTAAACAATCAGGAAATAAATTAGAAGGGCGGGGACAATGTGATTGATTATAGTCCGTTATGGATTACAATGGAAAAACGAAATATATCTCAATATTATCTCGTCAACAATGGCATCGACTACCGAACTATGCAGCAACTCCGGAATAACCAGAATATTACCGCATCAACCATCGAAAAACTTTGCCGGATCTTATCTTGTACCCCAAATGACATTTTAACTTTTACAGATGATGATATACATGATAAATAACTGTCGGAACCGATGCATCCGGCAGTTTTATTTTGCAACATTGCGGTCTTGCGGTGTTGCGGTCTTGACGAAAAATAGTCCAAAACACAAAGAGCGTAGATGGAATTTTCATATCCTCTACGCCCTTTGTTCTCTTTTTCAATTTTCTATTATTCTGTGGTTATTACTTTTTCAATTTCTTTTGCAATATTCTCTTCATTTTTAATATCTTGTTCGATAAGTTCTGCGATATTTTCTAATGCTTTTGCAATATCTTCATAACAGTATTCTATACTGTCATTTATTCCGTTACTAGCACATCCATCTTCATCAAAATCAATATATCCTATCGTAAGACTTACACGTCCTTTTCCTAGTATTTCTCCATCGTTATCTTTTATTGACAACTCAATATCTTCTTGATCTCCAGCCGTCGCTATACCTGAAAACTCCCCAATATTAAACTGATACTTTTCTAAACCATTTTGTATTTCTATTGTATCTCCATATTTAAAATTATCTGGCAGACCTTTTTGTTCACTAAGTTTATACAATCTTTCATATGATTGATCCACCCAGCAAATAATTTCATCCTTTTCTTGAGCAGTTATAGCATTTAAATCAGCCGGGACTGGAAATCCTGTAATATCTTTTAAATTTGATGTCAGTTGCTTCACAATCTCCTTTGATTCTGTATCTTTAATGACCGACAATAACTCATCATACATTGCTGCTATAGTATCATATTTTTGATATAATTCATTAATTCTTTCAAATTTCCCAATAATCTCATTCATAAATGATGAGTCTACTAAATCATCCTCTAAATAATCGGCATACTTATCCAACGAATATAATCCTAAATCTTCTCTATCCTGATTTATTATATCCATTGCATCATAAAGCTCCTCATCTTCTCTCACTTCAAAACGTTCATATAATGTATCTCCATTTAAAATTACTTTAAATGGGATAATTCGTAGATTATTTTCTTTACGATTTAATTCAATTCTTATTCCAAATCTTGCCCGATGTCTTTCAATATTTGTTCTTGCTTGTAAAAAATAAAAAGTTCTTGTTTCAGCATCCCATGCGGCATTATCATAATCCTCATAAGAACATTCTACCTCTACATCCGCAGTGCATAATAATGTAGCCAACGCTATTTCATCTGTAATTTCATCAATAGTTCTTACATGAAAATTGATATTCTTAATAGAGGTGACCTCAAAATCAGTATAATTAAATCCACTTTCTATGCCATCCTTGTCATATGACAAACCATGGACTTCAACGCACTCCTCGTTTTTTATAGCATCTCGAATTTCAAAAGTATAGTTTACAATCAAAGAATTAATTTCTTGAAGAACTGCCGTATATTCTTTTTCTTGACTATTCATTGTGTTATATAATTCGCCTAATGATGTAAAAAAAACATGATTTTCCGAACGACCGCAGGCTTTCTTGAATCCTTTATCATTGCTTATTATAGCAATTATTTTATCTTTTCCGAATCTTTCTCGAATCTGATTTGCAATAAACGCATCCGGAAATTCTTTTCTTTTTTTCTCATTATTTTCAAATGGGGGCTTAATCTCAAAGTAATCATCAACTATCTCTTTTAAATCTACTAATGACAAATCCATAATTTCAGGCTTTAAACTTTCCAAAAATTTATTCCAAACACCTAAACACTTTTCTTGATACTCTATCTTATTTAGAAACAATGCGTCAGGTTTTATTCCAACTTGTTCCAAAAGCCCTTCTGAAGCGATACTTAACGCTTTTTTTCGTAGTTCCCGAAATGCTGAGCATATACTATCACTTGATTTTATAACATGCTTTTCAACTTCTTTGATAACAATATTGCTCAATACAATTTTTATCTTACCAGCTTCAACATAATTAACAAGCAAGCCTAATGTACTCTCTTTACTGAAGTCTAACTTATTAGCATCAAAAATATTCGTATCTAATGTAACATATAATGGATATTTAATCATAATCCTTCCCCCATGATATTCGTTTTTTCATTTCTACGCCGATTATAAAAAACAAAAAACTTTCTTTTCAGTTATATTAACACAAAAAAGCAGCACTGTATATTTTTTATATACAATACTGCCATATTAAAAAACTATCCTATAAATTATTCTCAAACATCGACAGCCCCGCCATCAGCATCCCTTCATCCATATCCAGTCCATCGCTCTGTTCTTCTTCTATCACTTTCCCGGCATCTTCTTCAATAACTACACTCTTTTTTATCTGCTGTATAAAATCCGTATCCTGCAACAACTGCTGCTTTAATTCCTCTACACTGACATTTGCATTATTATAGGAAGAAACAGGTGTATTTTCTTTATGCAGCCACGCATAAACCAGTTCTGTAATCAGTGCTGTTTTGCACCTTTTCTGTGATTTCAGATACCTTCCGATTTCTCTCTGCCGTTCATTATCTTCATTAAATATCAGTACAACCCGTATCTCTCCCACACATTACACCCCCTGTCTTTTCTGGATGTGTAATGCTGTCATTTTCTCATATCCTACCGCATTTGCCCGGATGTCCTCGATAAACTCTATATATTTAAAATCAGAAGATTTTTCAATCTGCTGTTTCAGAAGCAAGCTGCCTCCACCAAGAAATACTGCCGGATTAGTTCGGAAATCTGGTACATACGCATGGAGTTTATTGATAATCCTTTGCATCCAGTCTCCTGCCATTTTCTGAATCTCTCTTACCACCTCTTCATCCAGAATTGTTGCTTCCTGCATTAATACCTGCTCTACATCTGAGGATTCCAGATGAATACCGTAATTCTGCTGGATGGAATTAGAAATTTCTGAACGGAGAATCGCCATTCCAGATCTGTCACTGACACGAACTGACAAATCCGGCTGTCCTTTTCTGATTACCAGTAAATCTACAGTTCCGTCTCCAATATCAATGCAGTTGACCGTCCGGTACTGACGAAACAGGCTTGCTTTATAGCACATGACTGCCGCAAAATTCTGCGGACTTACCAAAACATCTTTCAGGTAACAATTTACCGGCTTTCCATTGAATCGAAAAGAAATCCCATGTTTTGAATGTTCCGTAAAATATTTTTTGAATCCCGGAGCCTGCTGTCCAAAGTCTGCAGGCGGCAATCCAACTCCCAGTACAATATCTTTGCCGGATAAAGTGATTCCTCTTTCCTTTGCTTCCAAAGCCAGTGAAAATAAGGTCAATATAAAGTAATCTTCATCCACTGTCTTATCTGCTTTGAATGGCATCCTTGTTTCTGATAACGTATAATACACACCGTTGTATTCCAGAATATCCTCATTCATAAATCGTCCTGGTTCAGAAGTATATCTTACCAGACCACATGGAAAGTTTACATGTACCCCTTTCATATTTCCATTTCCATGATCGATTCCCATAATAATTTCTGCCATATCCTATTCCATCCTTTCCTGATCATCTTATACTTAACTGTTACTTAACTTCAAACCGTTTTACTTTTTTCATATTTCTTATGACAGTTATGTATAAGTTTACTTGTACTTTTGTGTCTATTGTGTAAGTTATATGTTACTTTTGTATCTGTTATCATTATATATGTCACATTTGTATCTGTCAATATATTTTTCAAAACTTTTGTGGCACTTTCATTTAAAAATGTGATATACTTTTGCTATTGGAGGACTTTGCCTATGAATACAGGAGAAATAATCAAGTATTTTCGTCTGGCTCGTAACATGACACAGGAACAACTTGCACAGGACGCTGAAATCAGTTTCAGTACACTCCGCAAGTACGAAGCCAATGAACGTAATCCGAAATATGAACAGCTTTCAAAAATTGCTGATGCGTTAGGTATCAGTGTGCATCTCTTTATGGATTTTGACATTCAGTCTGTATCCGATCTGTTTTCTATTCTGTTTAAAATGGAGGGACAGGCAGATTTAGAAATTGCAACCTCAAAGGATTTAGCGGATCTATCTGAAGATGCTCTTTTTCTTCATTTTAAAAATGGATACATCAATCACATATTAGGCAATTACCATGCTTCTGTTGAAAGTATCCAGGACATGGATGCTCAATATCGTGAAAAAGCTCTATCAGAAATCCAGAACAGATTATTAGATGACAATAGCAGTATCCATACTGACAGTCCTGCTTTATCTGCAGATTCCGGTAAACCTGCACTTTCTCTTTCTTCTGCTGATCAGACCTGGTTTGAATTATCCTCTGACTGCTCTGATGAAGAAAAAGAACAAATGATAAAAGCTGCTGCCTTTATAAAAAGCTGTCTGCGACATTCCGATAAATAAATCTTTGCACAAAAAAGACAGATGTGGAAATATTTATTTACCTGCATCTGTCTCTTTCTATCCTATGCTATTTTCTACTCATGAATTTCCAA
>OGDF01005421.1_pt1 | contig 13571 bp, 10 predicted proteins | sample 1570141 | NCBI WGS metagenome assembly OGDF01 (sample SAMEA4370581, study PRJEB24528) | human gut metagenome | reverse complement strand
TCGTGCAGTTATCGATTGTGACAGCGTATTTGGACTTGGGCTTACTCTGAGCTTTTGCCTTGGCAGGTTTCTTGTCGGACTTGTCGCTCGAATCAGAATCACTGCAGCCGGTCAATACGCCCATCCCCAAAGCGGCAGCAAAGCCGAGCATGGACCTGCGACTGATATTCTTGTTGAAATCGAGGTTCTTCATGTTGTTTCCTTTCGTTACGAGAGGGCAGCCGACCAAGCGGACTGAAGCGCGAGCACGATTACGACGGAGACGACGGAAAGCACAAGGCCGACGATCGCCACCGCGCGTCCGGATTTCTTTCCGTTGGCGCGCGTCGCATAAACCGCGATGCAACCCAAAATGGCCCCGACAAAGCCCAGAACTGCCGAGCCGTTGTTGATAATGGGAATAAAGCTCGTAAGCAGAGCCAATGCGCCAAAGACGACGCTGAGAATCCCGTTAACCGTTATTGATTTTTGTTGAGCTGAATGTTCCATACCAAACCTCTTCCGAATATCGGCGACTCGAATGTGTCACCGTTGTTTTGCATGGTATTTCGAAAAAAGTTGATATTCATTAGCTGCGAGCTAATCAGCCTACTTAGCGAGCCTGCAGCAGACGCTTGTAGACATCAATGCCCTCGAGTAAGATCCGCTCGTCGAAAAGCATCGTGTCGGTATGAAGCGCGCTGGTGGCAAAAGCGGGACACCCTTCTGCATCGTGCGGATTGTCCGCAGCGGCGGACGTGCCCGCATCCTCGGGCGCACCGGTTCCCAACAAGAAGAAAACCCCGGGCAGGTGGCGCTGGTAAAATGCGAAATCCTCGGCGATCAGCAGCGGTTTCTCGATAACCTTGAGCTCGGGCAAAACCGATTGGGCGCGCTCGAACAGCGCAGGGTCGTTGTCAACCGGCGGATACCCCTCGGCAAAATCGATGTCGTAGGTGCAACCGACGGCGGCGCACGCCCCATCCAGAGCAGCGCGAAGCCCACTGCGCACGCGCTCGAGCATGCCATCGCTGAACACGCGAACGCTTCCGGCAATGTGCGCCTCCCCTGCCACCGTGTTGCAGACGGTACCTGCCTTGACAAGCCCGAACTTTGCGATGCACGGCTCCTCGGCACCCAGGCGCTCCATCAAATCGCTCTCGGCGACCAAAAAACGGGCGGCAGCGAGCGCCGCATCGTGCGAATCGGCGGCGCGCACGCCCAGCGTTTTTGCGATATGGATGCTTTTGCCATGGATATAGATATGGGTTTCGCTCGAACGTGCCAAAAGCGGACCGGGACGCGACGCGAGCGTGCCGGCAGGAAGATCAGGCCATACGTGGAATCCGAAAATACTCGAGACGCCGAAACGCTCAAAAACGCCGCTCTCGCACACGCGCTTGGCACCGCCCGTGGTCTCTTCTGCCGGCTGAAACACGAAGAGTACGTTATGGGCAAGCGCGTCCGGATTCTCGTGTAACGTGCTGTCCACCCAAACCGCCGCAGCAAGCGCCATCGCCATATGCGCATCGTGCCCGCAGGCATGCATACGACCCGCATGCTCGCTCGCGAACGCGGCACCGGTCGTCTCCTCGATAGGAAGAGCATCCATATCGGAGCGAATAGCTATGGCGTCGTGCGCGTCGGCACCTGCAGCGAAATACGCGCAGGCGCAGCTCTCGCAGGGATGCACGAGCTCGCAGCTGAGCTCGCCCAACACTCCTTCCACATATGCAAGGGTCTCGGGCAGGTCGTAATCGAGCTCGGGAATCCTATGCAGATCGCGGCGAAAACGGCGCAGCATCGAAAGGTCGCTCGCAGAAGAGGGGGCAGAAGTCACAGTAGGTCCAATCGCATGGGTTCAGCGGAGCCGATTATACCGCGCGGCCACGCCATAGCTTTGGCGCAGCCATGTCTAAAGCTTTTGCGCAGCAATGTCAAAGCTTTGAGCGCGCTGACAGAAGCAGACCGCCGACAAGACGATGCAACCGCATGGACATCGCACAGATACCGTGCATCCGCTCTTGTTAGCTAAAGTGAAGAGTGGTACCTTTACCTGCATGATAGAGGCGCGGGCACGATGAGGCACGGGCGAGCCGGCAGGCGTCGACCCCGAACCGAGGCGAAACCCGCCGAACTCCGGAAACCGGGCACGGGAGCTGGGGTGGGCCTGCAGGAAATACCTGCAGGACTGTCTGCTTTTTGTAAGCAGGAGCGCTATCCGGACGATGTTCCACGCGGAGCCGCTGGCACCCATGGACGCGAAAGGCGGCGTTCCGGATAGTGAGGTTTTACCATGTCGATGACCCCCAGCGAGGCATATGCCGCCAAAAGGCCCTTTGCCCCCAAGGAGAAACTCGAGGAGATTGCGGCAGCGGTCCCCACTCCGTTCCATCTCTATGATGAGGCGGGCATCCGCCGCAACATGCAAGCCGTACGCGATGCGTTCGCATGGAACCCCGGGTTCCGCGAGTACTTCGCCGTCAAGGCAAACCCTAACCCGGCACTTATCTCAATTTTGCACGAGTACGGCTGCGGCTGCGATTGCTCAAGCTACACCGAGTTGATGATCGCAAACGCGCTCGGCATAACCGGTCCCGAGATCATGTTCTCGTCGAACGACACGCCCGCGGCTGATTTCAAGCTTGCGCGCGAACTCGGTGCCACCGTCAACTTCGACGATATCAGCCATATCGAGTTCTTCGAGGACGTCGCAGGTCCCATCCCCGAAACCGTGAGCTGCCGTTTCAACCCCGGTGGGCTCTTTCAACTTGCAAACGGCATCATGGACAACCCGGGCGATTCCAAATACGGCATGACGACCGACCAGCTCTTCGAAGCATTTCGCCAACTCCGCGCCAAAGGTGCCAAGAATTTCGGCATCCACGCGTTTTTGGCGAGCAACACAGTCACCAACGACTACTACCCCGCCCTCGCGCGCATCCTCTTCAAACTTGCCATCGACCTGCAAAAGGAGACGGGCGCGCATATCGCGTTTATCAATCTGTCGGGTGGCGTGGGCATCGCCTACAAGCCCGAACAGACCGCCAATGATATCGCCAAGATCGGCGAGGGCGTCCATAAGGCGTTTGACGAGATTCTTGTTCCCGCAGGCATGGACGACGTCGCCATCTTCACCGAGATGGGCCGTTTCATGATGGGGCCCTACGGGTGCCTCGTCACGCGTGCCATCCATGAGAAGAAGATCTACAAGGACTACATCGGAGTCGACGCAAGCGCGGTCGACCTGATTCGTCCCGCCATGTACGGCGCGTACCACCATGTGAGTGTGGTCGGACAGCCCGGCGGCCCCGACAAGTGCGCGGCTCCCGTCACCGACACCTATGACGTAACCGGAAACCTCTGCGAGAACAATGACAAGTTCGCCGTGGATCGCGAGCTGCCCCACATCGACATGGGCGACCTGCTCGTTGTCCACGACTCGGGCGCGCACGGCTACTCGATGGGCTACAACTACAACGGACGTCTGCGCTCAGCGGAGGTGCTGCTCCACGAGGACGGCAGTTTCGATGTGATTCGACGTGCCGAGACCCCTGCCGATTATTTTGCCACGTTCAGTGTGCTTCCCGATATATACACCAAGCTCGTAGGCGCGAGCAAGAACCTATCCGGTATCAAATAATCGATAGCCTACCTTTCTATCCGTATCGTCTTACGCACATACACATAAGCTGTCAAAGGAGACCAGCATGGATATTAGAGAACTGACCGGTTCCGTCGTAGCGCTCGTCACGCCTTTCAAAGCAGACGGCAGCGTCGACTTCGATGCGCTTGCGCGCCTCGTGGACTTTCATCTGCAGTCGGGCACGGACGCTATCCTCACGCTCGGCACCACGGGCGAGAGCGCGACCATGACCGACGAGGAGGACAACTCCGTCGTCGATGCCGTGGTCAAGCAGGTCGCGGGACGCATCCCCGTCATCGCAGGTTCGGGCTCCAACTGCACCGCTGCGATGCTCGATAAGTCCCTCACCTACCAGAGCCTCGGTGCCGACGGCCTGCTCCTCATCACGCCGTACTACAACAAGTCCAACGAAGAGGGCATCTATCAACACTTCAAGACCGTTGCCGACGCCGTCGACGTACCCTGCATCCTCTACAACATCCCCGGGCGCTGCGGATGCTCCATCAGTGCGCACAACGTCGAGCGCCTGTCCAAACATCCCAACGTCATGGGCATCAAGGAGGCAAGCGGCAGCGTCGCCTATGCCGCAAGCATCACACATCTCCTCTCCGATGACTTCCGCATGTTCTCGGGTGAGGATGCGCTCACCGTTCCGCTCATGGCGCTCGGAGCCGTCGGCACCATCAGCGTATGGGCAGACGTACAGCCGGCACTCGTCCACGAGATGTGCCGGGCATTCCTCGATGGTGACGTCGATCGCGCGCGTCAAATCCAAACCGATGGACAGCCGCTCATTTCCGCCCTGTTCAGCGAGGTCAATCCCATTCCCGTTAAAGACGCACTCGCGCAGATGGGCATGCTCGACCTCAACTACCGCCTGCCGCTCTATCCTATGGCAGACGCCAACCGTAAGAACCTTACCACCGCTTTGAAGGGAGCTGGTGTTCTTGCTTAAGATCGTCATCATGGGAGAGGGCCGCATGGGCACGCTTATGCGCTCGACCGCCGAAAGCATGTGCGATGCGAACGGCTCGCCCGTATTTGAAGTCGTGGCCCAAATCGGCTTCGACCTGTCGGAGCTCGAGTGACGCTCCCCGCCGTTACCGCCTATGTTGAACGCACCGGCGCGGCACTTGTCAGCGGGACCACGGGGTACAGCGCGGATGACCTCGACCGCATCAAGGCGCTCGGCTCAGCTGCCCGCGTTATGTGGAGCGGCAACTACTCCATCGGCGTGGCGGCGCTTCGTCATCTGACCGCCGAAGCAACACGCGAGCTGCCCGGTTTCGATGTCGAAATCTGCGAGACGCACCACAACCAAAAGGTCGACGCGCCGAGCGGCACGGCAAAGATGCTGCTCGACGAGGTTTTGACTGCCGAGCCGGACGACGACCACTTTGCTCAATATGGGCGTGAAGGCATGTGCGGCGCACGCGACCCGCGCGAGGTCGGCATGCACTCCCTGCGCGGCGGTATCCCCGTGTATACGGTTGCCGGCGTCCACACGGTAAGCTTCTTCGGCACCGACGAGGAAGTCACGCTGACGCACCGCGCCACGAGCCGTCAGATCTTCGTTAACGGCGCTTTGGCGGCCGCTCAAAAGCTCGTAAAACTCGAGCCCGGCTTCTATACCTTTGACCAGGTGATGTTCGAGTAAGCGCCCATGCGCTGAACGACGATTGCCAATAGCGTAAGTTGCGCCTCAATCCCCATACCGAAAAAGGGAATTCCCCTTGATTCGGAATCAGATCAGAAAGGAAAGCAATGTCTAACGACACCAACATGGATGCACAGGAGATTATCAACTACATAGCGACGGCTCCTAAAAAGACCCCCGTCAAGGTCCATGTCAGACTCAAAAAGGACGCCAAGGTCGACTTCGGCGATGCCCGCGTATACGGAGAAGGCCGCAGCAAAACCGTCTTCGGCGACTGGAAGGAGCTCAAGAACATCCTTGATGCCAACACCAAGCGCATCAAGTACTACGACGTCGAAAACGATTGCCGCAACTCAGCCGTTCCCATGCTCGACCTCAAAGACGTCAACGCCCGCATCGAACCGGGCGCGATCATCCGTGACCGCGTGTCGATTGGCGACCGAGCCGTCATCATGATGGGCGCCATCATCAACATCGGCGCCGTGATCGGCGAGGGTTCCATGATCGATATGGGCGCCGTGCTCGGCGGACGCGCGACCGTGGGCAAGAACTGCCATATCGGCGCAGGTACGGTACTTGCCGGCGTTGTCGAGCCCGCAAGCGCCACGCCCGTCATCATTGAGGATGACGTGATGATCGGCGCCAATGCCGTGGTTCTCGAGGGCGTGCGCGTGGGCAAGGGCGCGGTCGTCGCCGCCGGTGCCGTCTGCGTCGAAGATGTTCCCGCCGGCGCGGTTGTTGCCGGCGTTCCCGCTCGTGTCATCAAGATGCGCGACGAAAAGACGAACTGCAAGACTGGCCTCGAGGAAGGCCTTCGCCAGCTTTAGAAATTACGCGGTTTCAACAAACCGCGTAACGGTATGACGCTGCAAACGCCCCAGGGCGGCAATCTGACGTTCAATCGTCGGTCGCGTACGTTGAAGTACGCTTCCTTCCCCTTTCACGCCAGCTTGCTCGCTCTGGGGCGTTCTCGCTGCGTTGCATCGACCTGCAATATAAAATCGCGCTTAGCAGGGATTAGTTCCTCTGCCAGCAATTAGCCGTTATCTTTTTTTCATTTAAAGATGTTTTAGCTGCGGGGCTTCATCCTGTAGTGGTTTCATTACGAACGAATTACTGCAAGCTATCGGTTTTCGATACTCGAAATCTTCTTGAGCTCGATGGAGATAAGGCCGTTGGGCTCATTGACGAACTCGATATAGTCCGAATTGGAGCCCATTTCCGCAGGGAAGCTGATCTCGATACCCGTATCGGTACGAATCTTGTGATTGCGAACCGCAGCGCGCTCGACCTGCTTGCGCTCCACCGGTACGCGCTCGGGCATCTTTTCCTCGGTAAGAGCAGCGCGCACGCTGTCTTTGATCACCGGTTCGTCCTCGAACACCTCATCAACGATGTCCCAGGGCGGCAATTCCTCGTCGTCTTCTACTTTTTCGGCGACAGCGGCCTTGACCTTAGCGAGCGCGACGGCCGTGTTGGTACCGTGTTCCTCGGCGACCTCCTCTACCACGCGGGTAACGGTATCGATGGCCTCTTTTCCCGAAACGCCCGTCTCGCACTGCAACAGCCCTTCCGGAATCAGCATACGGTCTTCGCCCGCGATCTTACGCGCCTTGTCCACATAGCCGATTTCCATGGTGCTCGCGCGAACCACACAGTAGCTCTGAACCTTTTGCGATGGGTTGGGCAGGATCGCATAGTGACGCGTGATATTTGCCACCCTATTGCCATCTTGCGTGCCAACTTCGTGCATAAACGCCTGTTTTGACGTAAGGAGCATCACGGCAAACCAACGGACGTCGTCATCATCGTCAAAATCTGCCACAAGCACGTCCGTCGACTGCTCCTTGTCCGCACGCGCAAGCTCGTTCGAAATGAATTCGGCAACCTGTTGCGATAGGTCGATGAACTCGCGCTCACCGAAGAAATAGTTCTTGAGCTCACCAGCAAACGCAGAATCCTCGGCAAACGTGGCTCGCTTGTTATCGCCGCTCTGACGTGCCCTGCGCAAATGCGTGGTGACGAACTGACGACAGGCGCGATTATCCTCAAGATCAAGCTCGCATTGGCTAAAAACGTTGACCGCAGATTCAAAATCGAGCACATGCAGAATCGCATGGTTGATCTTCATGATATGACTCCCTGTATTGTTTTGGTCTCGACCCGTATGATCGCACGAGCCTGCTAGGCATTATTTTTTATCGTCGTAGAACTAGCTCAGATGCTCGCCGACAAGCGAATCAATGAGCTTGACTATCTTTTGATACGAATGCTTACGGTCAAATTCTTCCTCAGCGATGCGCCGAGCTACTGCACCCATACGGCAGCGTGATTCGCAATCGTGAGCTAAGCGTTCAACGGCAACCGCAAGCGCTTCAACGTTCTCGGCTTCAACATTTATGCCAAAGCCGTCAGAAGCTACCTTCGTCTTAAACTCCGGGCTCTGAGACGTATTGATCATCGGAATGCCCGCAGCAAGATAGTCGCCGATCTTGGTTACGATGCTTTGTGCCGCCTTGCTAACAAGCGAATTAACGCTGATGTCGGACACCGCCAACCAGGCTGCCATGACATCGTAAGGTTGATAGCCCAAGAAATCGACATCAGCAGAGCACTCTTGAGCAAGATGCTGAAGCTCGTTGCGAGCAGGTCCATCGCCCAACAGTTTCAATTTAATGCGCGAATCGGCCCCCTGAACGCGGGCGATAGCGCGGATCAACGTATCCAGATCATAATTTGCACTCATCGTACCTGCGTAAATAAGCCAAATCTCATCACTGGGTTTTTCGATTTTATCCGCATGTTTGGCAACGCCGGTATCAAATTCATTAAGATCATTGCCAACATAAACCGTAAGCTGAGGAATATCGTGAAGACGGTTTTTAAAGCCTCGTCCGGAGTACTCATCAGAAGTGCCCACGATAGCACTAGCCAGGTTGTAAGCATCGCGCGCTTGTTTTTCAAACGGTGCAAAGAGCAGATCCGAGACGACCGGCACATCAAGCGCGACTCTAAATGCTTCGGGCCAAAGGTCATTGACATCAATGACAAAGGGGACCCCGTAACGTTTTGCAACTTCGCCAATAGCGCGCGTGATGTCGTTGGGGGGAATCTGGCAATAGATCAGGGCATAATCGTGATGCGCTTCAAAATATGCCGCAGCATTGCGGGCAGCCACATGATGCGACCATATACGCTGCGGACACATATTTTTAGGGTATCCAGGTTCTGCAATAAACTTGACATCGAAAGCGCGATCGGAATCATCGAGACTCACGGTGTCTCGCTGCTCTTTATCCCAATGCTGAAAAGTCGACGTGACAAAATCAACGCTATAGCCATGTTGGACAAGCATGTTAGCAAGAAACGTATAACGTGTCGCACCTTTAACCTCAGGCGCGAGCTTGGCATCGAGACTAAACACGGCGATACGACCCTGAACGGTCATGAATAAACCTCCAACGAAAGACGCGAGCGCCTATTCTCCCTGTTCGAAGCGGCTGAAATACACACCGATCAGCGAACATGCAAAACCGATTCCATTTGTTCGAACAGCATAGATGAAATCCGCGGCACGCGCACGCAGATACGATGCTTTGGAGACAGACGGGAGCGGACGCGCAGTTAGCTGAGAGTAAAGCTCCAAACGCTCCGGGCTTATATCATCCATCTTCTCAACGACCGCAGGATCCATACGCTCAAAAACACGTTTAATGAGCTTCAGCTCGTCCTCGTTTTTAAGCGCGCCAGCACTAACCGCATGGGCAACGTAGTTGAAGCCGACCACATAGAAGGCATGCAGAATCTCAAAGTCGGCAACCTGATGAGCATCAACAATGTCGGCCATATCATTCCAACGCGTCAGAGAAAGCACAGTCGTGCGCTTGGCAGATGAAGCGGACGCAAGATCTTCGCGATAGCAATAAAAGGCCTTGTCAGTGTATACGATCGTCCGCGCAGACAGCATCGTATCCATCAGAAATGGATTATCGACCCAACCAGCTCCAGGCTCTTCATGCAAACGAATGTTGTGCGCTTCCAAAAAATCACGACGATACAAAGCCGACCAAATCGAAGGATGGTATTGAATTAGTCGGGGAGCCTGAAGAAGGGTAAATGGTTGTGTCTTAGGCTTGATGCGCTTGTAGTACCAACAGTGCAGCCTACGCTCTTTTGGCGTACCAGACATTACAAGACGCCAATAGGATGACTTAACGATATCGGGAAAGCCCTTTTTTCGCGCAAGCGAGAACAGCGCGTCGTACATGCCCGGATCAAGATAATCATCCGGTTCAACTATCGCAACGTATGTACCGCGCGCCTCATCGAAACCGCGATTAACCGTAGCTCCGTAGCCCTGATTGGGCTTATCGATTACGCGAACGCGCGAATCGAGTTGCTCATGCGAACGCATGATAGCAAGCGAATCATCAGTAGATCCGTCATTGATTACAAGAATCTCGAGCGCAGCCATCGTGTTCTTCTCGATACTTGCCAGACACTGGTCAAGATAGTTCGCCGTGTTATAGCACGGAACAACAACAGTCACGTCAATCTCGGGCATCGGTTTCCTTTAAATCAAATGAATCAAACATGCAGCTAAGCAACGGTTTGAATGATAGCACAGGTCATTTCACGGCCTCGAGCGCGAAGACGGACGATAACGACGCTACCTGCCAGATTACCCAACCGAACTCACGGTCTGTAGAAAATATATCAACCCATTGCGCAGCATTGGAATCATGCTGGTCAAACAAAAGAGTGGCGCCCCGCAGGGCACCACTCTATCTCTAGCGAAATAAAAGAAGCGAAGGCTATCAAATACTAGCAGCTGAAATCAACGGAATCGATGATCTTCTTGAGAGCAGCGGAACTCCTGAGCAGTTCCTCTTCCTCCGCCTCGTCCAGCGGCACAGGCACGCGGCAGATCACGCCGTCGCGACCGACGACCGTCGGCAGCGAAATCGCGAGGTCGGAAAGACCGTACTCGCCGACCATCAGTGAAGAAACGGGCAACACGGTCTGCTCGTCGCGCATGACAGCCGTGCAGATGCGACGCACAGCCATTGCGACGCCGTAGTACGTAGCGTGCTTCTTCTCGATGATGGTATACGCGGAGTTCTTGACATCCTCGGCGATGCGCTTCTCTGCGGACTCATGCTCGAGATGACCGTGAAGCTCGCAGAACGTGTTCAGCGGCACACCGGCAACCTGGGCGCTCGACCATGCCACGAACTCGGAATCGCCATGCTCGCCCATAACGTACGCCTGGACATCGCGAGGGTCGACCTCGACGTGGGCGCCGAGCATCTGCTGCAGACGACCGGTGTCGAGCACGGTACCGGAGCCGATAACATGGCCCTCGGGTAGGCCGGACATCTTGATGGCGGCATACGTCAGCACGTCAACGGGGTTCGAGACGATGAGAAGAATACCGTCGAAACCCGACTTCTTAATCTCGGGAATAATCGACTTGAAAATCTTGACGTTCTTGTTGACGAGGTCTAGGCGCGTCTCGCCCGGCTTTTGGGCGGCACCAGCGGTAACGACGACCATCGCGGCATCGGACACATCGGAATAATCGCCTGCATAAATCTTCATCGGCTCGGCAAACGCCATACCGTGTGCGATATCGAGCGCCTCGCCCTCGGCACGGTTCTTGTCGACGTCGATCAAAACCATCTCGGAGAACAGGCCGCTCTGCATAAGCGCGAACGCAGAAGAGCTGCCGACGAAACCACATCCTACAATTGCAACCTTTTTCTCATTAGTCATGCAATATTCCCTCTTTCGTCCGATAAATTAGGATCGACCAAATACATCAGATGTATTATACCCGCCCTACGCGCCCTCAACAGATATAACGAAAAACGCGCCCGAGCGGTTAGCTCAGGCGCGTAAACGGCGAAATGCCTGCGCACGATAATCTACAGAGAAGATCGCGCACATGTCTGCAGGCTAAATACCAGCGGCTTTGATGGCGGCGACCGCCTTGACAATCTCCTCGGGCGGAAGCACAAGGGCCATGCGCACATGCCCCTCCCCCGAGGGACCAAAACTCGCACCCGGAGTCACGACGACGCCCGCCTTCTCCATAAGCTCCTCGCAGAATGCCATGGAATCGGTACGGCCGCCCGGAAGCTTAGCCCACACGAACATGGAGCCATGCGCGTTGGGACGCTCCCAGCCGATACTCTCGAGACCGTCGCACAGCGCATCGCGACGCTCCTGATACTTGAGACGCTGGCTCTCGACTTCGTCGAGCGAGCCGGTAAGGCAAGCGATCGCCGCCTTTTGGATGGGAAGGAACATGCCGAAATCGATCTGGCTGCGCAGCTTGGTAAACGCCGCGACCACATCTTTGCGCCCGACGATGAAACCGACGCGCGCGCCGGTGACGTTAAAGGATTTGGAGAGCGAGAAGAATTCAACGCCCACCTCGAGCGCACCCGGGTACTGCAGGAACGACCCGCCGCGCGGCCCGTCGAAAACGATGTCCGAGTATGCGTTGTCGTGCACGATGATCAGGTCGTGTTCGCGCGCGAAAGCAATGATCTCCTCGTAGACCTGCGCCGTGCCCACGCTACCGACCGGATTTGCGGGCAGGCTCACGATCATGTATTTGGCGCGATCGGCGAGGTCGGGATCGATGTCGGCGACATAGGGCAGGTAATCGTGTTCAGCAACCAGCGGGTAATACTCGAGTTTGGCATCGGCGATCTTGGCACCCGCCTCGAAAACGGGGTAGCACGGGTCGGGCACGATGACCGTGTCGCCCGGGTCGAGGAGCGCGAGGCCCAGGTGCCCCACGCCCTCTTGAGTGCCGTTGCAGCTCTGGACCATGTCGGGGTTGATGCCCGAAACGCCAAAACGGCGTTCGTAGTAATCGCATACAGCCTGCTTGAGTTCAGGAAGATCACGTAGCGAATACTTCCACATCTCGGGGTCCTGTGCGGCATCCGTCAGAGCCTTGACCACATGGTCGTAGGGCTTGAAGTCGGGCGTGCCGACGCTCATGTTGTAGATGGTGCGCCCCTGGGCTTTGAGCTTGAGGAGCTTTTCGTTGAGCGAGGCAAAGACCTCGTTGCCAAAACGATCCAAACGCTTGGATGTCTGCATGCGTCCGCCTTTCGATGAACAAGCGCGACGCCCCGACGGGAACGCCGCGCGAATTAAACGCGATTAACCGATTGTTTAAAAGTGTAACGCCCAATTGCATAGCGTGGGTTCAATTTGGGCGAACAGCTTCGTTCGGCAGGGCTAAAAACGTCCGTCTCGGTTTATCCGCAGAAGATACTTCGACAGACAACTCCGATCGCAGCCCCGATTAAAAAACCGGAAGCGCGCTCAGATACGCAGGACGAAAACGCAGACGCTATTCCCCCGCCGGGGCGAGCGCGTCGATCTCGGCAAGCCAGAGCCTCGAGCTGGCGTCGCTCGGCATGCGCCAATCGCCGCGCGGGCTGAGCGTGACGGAGCCCACCTTGGGGCCGTCGGGCAGGCAGCTGCGCTTGAACTGCTGGGCGAAGAACCGCCGGTAGAACGTGCGAAGCCACATGTGGATGGTGGTCTCGTCGTAGACGCCCTCAAAGCTCTTGAGCGCCATGCGGTAGATCTTGCCCGGCTCAAAGCCAAAGCGCAGTAGGTAGTAGAGGAAGTAGTCGTGGAGCTCGTACGGACCCACGAGGTCCTCGGTCTTCTGCGCGATCTCGCCATCGCCCGTGGGCGGCAGGAGCTCGGGCGACACCGGCGTGTCGAGGATGTCGAGCAGGGTCTCGGCGATACTACCGCCAAAGACATCGGCCGCGTAGCGCACCAGATGGCGCACGAGCGTCTTGGGCACGCTCGTGTTGACGGCGTACATGCTCATGTGGTCGCCGTTGTACGTAGCCCAGCCGAGAGCGAGCTCAGAGAGGTCACCGGTACCGATCACAAAGCCGCCCGCCTGGTTGGCGAGGTCCATGAGGATCTGCGTGCGCTCACGCGCCTGGCAGTTCTCGTACGTCACGTCCTGGACTGCCGGGTCGTGCGCGATGTCCTTGAAGTGCTGCTCGACGGCCGCGGCGATCGAGATCTCGCGGAAGCTCACGCCCAAATCAAGGGCGAGCGACTCGGCATTGGACTTGGTGCGGTGCGTGGTGCCGAAGCCGGGCATCGACACGGCCGTGATCCCCGTGCGCGGCAGCCCCAGAGCATCGAAGGCGCGCACGGTCACGAGCAGCGCGAGCGTCGAGTCGAGACCGCCCGAAAGGCCGATAACGGCCGCCTTGGTGCCCGTATGGGCAAGGC
>OGDF01005419.1_pt1 | contig 13574 bp, 13 predicted proteins | sample 1570141 | NCBI WGS metagenome assembly OGDF01 (sample SAMEA4370581, study PRJEB24528) | human gut metagenome | reverse complement strand
CCTGCTCTCCGGCGGTTTGATGCTGGGTGCCATCTTTATGGCTACCGACTATGCTACCACACCGATTAACTGGAGAGGTAAAATTATCTTTGGTATCGGCTGCGGTATTCTTACCATGGTCATTCGTCTGTTCGGCTCTTTGCCGGAAGGTGTTTCCTTCTCCATCATCTTGATGAACATTCTCACTCCATTGATCGAGAAGGCAACTCGTCCAAGACCATTTGGAAAGGAGCGCAAACGCAATGAAGTTTAGTGCAAAAGCCATTCTCATTCCAACCATTTCTTTGTTTATCATTGCAGTTGTAGTTTCGGCTGCTCTTGCCGGCACGAACCTCATTACCGCAGATAAAATCAAAGCAGTAGAACTTGCTCAAGAGCAGGCTTCTTGTTTCACCGTGCTCAACCTCGACAAAGAGGACAGCAATAATGCTTTTGGTGAAAAGCAGACTATTTCTGTTGATGACACCGAGTATACATACTATGTTGGCACATCCGGCGGCAAAGAAGTAGGTTATGCATTTATTACTACCGGAACCGGCTACGGCGGCAAAGTAAAAATTGTAACCGGCGTAGATACAGAAGGTACTGTAACCGGTATCCATACACTGGATATTAGCAACGAAACTCCTGGTCTGGGTCAAAACGCTTCTCAAGACAAGTTCAAATCTCAGTTCTCAGGCTTAAGTGCTGCTGACTTGGATAACGTAAAGGTATCTAAGGACGGCGGTAAAATCGAAGCAATGTCCGGCGCAACCATTACCTCCCGCGGAGTTTCTAATGCTGTCGCGACTGCGCTGAAGGCTTATAATCAGATAAAGGGGGCGGCATAACATGGCAAAAGATCCAAAACAAAAAAGCCTCGGTTCCATTTTTATTAGCGGTATTCTTACCGAAAACCCGGTTCTCCGACTGATTCTGGGTACTTGCCCAACACTGGCTGTTTCCACAGGCGCCTTTAACGCTTTGGGCATGGGCGCTGCCGCCACCGTTGTTCTTATTTGTTCTAACGCAGTAATTTCTGCACTGCGGAATGTGATTCCGGATAAAGTTCGTATCCCTGCTTACATTACCATTATCGCAGGCTTCGTTACCATTATTCAGATGTTCGTTAAGGGATTTGTTCCCGCCATTGACAGTGCGTTGGGTGTGTACCTGCCACTGATTGTTGTTAACTGTATCATTTTGGGTCGTGCCGAAATGTTTGCCAGCAAAAACCGTGTCCTTGCTTCTGCAGTAGACGGCTTGGGTATGGGTGTCGGCTTTACCGCTGCTTTGTTGGCAATGGGTATCATCCGTGAAATTCTCGGTGCAGGTTCTATCTTTGGTGTTGAACTGTACACCCGTTTGGGTATTCCTCCAATGATTATCTTCATTCTCCCTGCCGGCGGTTTCTTTGTCTTTGGTATGCTGATTGCTCTGGTAAACCAGATTACTCGGAAGCGTAATCCAAAGGCTGTTATCATCGAAGAGTTTAGCTGCGAAAAGTGCCCAATGCACGATAGCTGCTCTAAAGCAGGTCGGAAGGAGTGTGAGAAATAATGGGTGCCGGATTGGTAATTAAGGGTCTTGTGGCAATTTTTCTCACCGCAATCCTGAATGACAACTATATTTTAAGTAAGTTTTTGGGTATCTGCCCCTTCCTTGGTGTTTCCAAGAAAATCAATACAGCCGTTGGTATGTCCGCTGCTGTAACCTTCGTTCAGGTTTTGGCAACTGCCGTTACTTGGCCGATCTTTATGTTCATTTTGAAGCCTTTGGGCATTGACTATTTGGAAACGGTTGTCTTTATTTTGATTATCGCTTTCCTTGTACAGTTGGTAGAAATTATCTTGAAAAAGTATATGCCGCCGCTGTATAACTCCCTTGGTGTTTACCTGCCGCTGATTACCACAAACTGTGCTGTTCTGGGTGTTGCTATGAACGTTATCACCTCCACCTTGGACGATCCTGCAAGTTTCGGTTATCTGGAATCTTTGGTAAATGCTTTTGGTGCCGGTATGGGTTTCTTGGTTGCTATGGTTCTGTTTGCCGGTATTCGTGGCAAACTGGAAACCTGCGACATTCCCAAAACTCTGCGAGGTCTTCCTATCACTCTGGTAGCAGCATCCCTCCTTGCCGTTTCCTTCATCGCCTTCTCCGGCGTTGTTAACGGCATGTTGGGCATTAGTTAAGGAGGTTTTACTACGATGACTGCTTTTATTTTCGCAATTATCATTGTTGCAGCAATCGGTGTAATCGCCGGCTTAATCCTTGCGATTGCCTCCATCATCATGCACGTTCCTACCGACGAAAAGGCAGCTGCAATTGAAGAAATTCTTCCGGGCGCAAACTGCGGTGCTTGTGGTTACTCCGGTTGCTCCGGTTATGCTGCTGCACTGGCAAAGGGGGAAGCTGAACCTAACCTTTGCGCTCCCGGTGGTCCGGCTGTAATGGCAGAGATTGCTGAATTGCTCGGTGGTCCTGTTGGTACCATGGAAAAGAAAACCGCTATGGTTATGTGCATGGGTTCTTTGGATCAAACAACCAACCGCATGGACTATGACGGCATTCAGACTTGCGCTGCAGCTTCTCTGGTTGCAGGCGGTAGCTCCTCTTGTTCCTATGGCTGCTTAGGCTATGGTGACTGTGTAGACGTTTGCGACCACGATGCCATTGAGGTTTGCAACGGTGTTGCCAGAGTAACTCCCAGCTTCTGCATTGCTTGTACTATGTGTGTAAAGGCTTGTCCAAGAGCGCTGATTCAAATGATTCCTGTAAAGGATCAGGCAGTTGTTCGCTGCAACAACTGTGATAAGGGCGCACAAGCAACAAAGGCATGTAAGGTTAGCTGTATTGGTTGTATGAAATGTGTTAAAACTTGCGAATTTGGCGCAATTACTGTAACCAATTTTAACGCAACCATTGATCCTTCCAAATGCACAAACTGCGGAAAATGTATTGACGCTTGTCCTAGACATTGCATTACACTGTTCAATTAAAAGAAAAAGCTGTGAGTCAATCGTGCTCACAGCTTTTTCTTTTGCAATTAATTTTCCATCCGAATTTGCTCTTGCTTTTTCAAAGGAAAACAAATTATTTCGGTACCATCTAAATTTTCCTTATGGAGGTCAATTCCTGTAATTTGATGGTTATCATACGTTGTATAGTAGTAAATCCCCTTGCTGGCATTGCAGCAACTGGTATAGATTGTAATTTCATACTGCTCCGGCGCAACCTCACAACATCCTCTTTGTTGATCTACTGATCCTAAAATATGAAAGAATTGGCTGACACTTTCAGCTTCGCTATCTCCCGAGCGACTGTTCAGCTTTACAAACGCTGCACGAACAAACCGAGCTTGAGAGGACAAATCCCCAGGTAGTCCCACCGCTCCCATTCCTCGGCTATATGGGGCAAGGTTAAGCTGTGAGGAAAACGTATTCTGTGGCGATTTCACAGAGAGATGAAGGTAATTATTTAGATTGAACAGCTGCTGTTCAAAGGACGGATTATTGGTCAACACCCCAACAGGGTTATCATAAATATGCAATCCGTCTTTCATAGATTCTACGGTAATACAAGAGGAAGCGTCTGCAATCATCCAGTGCAGTTGTGCCGTAGGCAAATCTGCACGAAATGGCGTATCTACAATGGTAATCGTATTCAACAACACTTTTACTTCTTGCACAGTTGCACACGTCCCCAACAGATATGGAATCCATTCAAACTGTGCAACCTCTCCGGCTTTTCCAGTAGCAGGAGGATAATACGCATTCTCTACAAAATTTAATCCGGCAATGCAGAGTCCTTTCTCGTTTATCGCATCATAGTATAATGGGACCTTGTCCATTACGCATGCCATGCCAATTATCGCATACTGCGTTGGTACGTTCTTCTCATGCCGAAATGGAAATGCATAGTTTCGGGGTGTAATAACCACTTGATTCCCGTAGGAAAATTCGTAATCCAGTGTGCGCCCAAAATAAAAATCTTTCGTTTGATACGTTGCTGCTGTACACATTCTAAAATACCTCCGCTTTCTCAAGTTGTATCGGATTTCCCGGAAAAAAATCAGAACCTTCTGAAAAATACCATAACAATTTATTCCCCATTTTGTCAATTCCTTTCCGAAAGAACCTAACTAAAGTTCCACAATTTTTTTGAAAATAACTTTTATTTTACACTGTTTTTTATAGAATGACAGAACTTCGGTTCTGTCTATTGACAAGCCCTCCTTTTTGCTGTAATATATAGTGGAGTATTTTTATCCGTTTTTAAGAAAACGGCTCTTCCCTGCGGTTTCCCACACCAACCGCAAGATTGCTCCGGAATGGATACAGAACAGTTTTCGGTGTGGAGAAATGGTGAATATAACATGAAAATTGGTTTGGATATTGGGTCGACGACAATTAAATGTGTCGTACTGAACGAACAAGATGAAATTATTTTTGAAACGTACGACCGACACTATTCTCAAATTATTCAAAAGATGGCAGACCTGCTGACTCGCATTCAAAAAGAAGTGATCCGTTGCGACAAAGCAAAAATCTCCGTTTCCGGTTCGGCGGGTATGGGTATTGCACAGGATTGCGGCTTGCCATTCGTACAAGAAGTATACGCTACTCGTATTGCTACAACCCGCTTGATTCCGGAAGCAGATGTAATTATTGAGTTGGGCGGTGAAGATGCAAAGATTCTGTTTCTGACTGGTGGTTTAGAGGTTCGTATGAACGGTTCTTGTGCAGGTGGTACCGGTGCTTTTATTGACCAAATGGCAACCCTACTCCATATTACACCGGCAGAAATGAATGAAATCGCTGCAGATCATGAGAAAATTTATACCATCGCTTCTCGTTGCGGCGTATTTGCTAAATCGGATATTCAGCCCCTTTTAAACCAAGGCGCACGAAAGAGTGATATTTCCGCCAGTATTTTTGCCGCCGTGGCAAACCAGACTATCGCCGGTTTGGCACAAGGTCGGGAAATTAAGGGAAACCTTCCTTTCCGGTCTGCGTGAGAGCTTTGATACTGCACTGAACGTAAAAGGAATCTTCCCTGCTAACTCTTTGCATTACGTTGCAATCGGCGCTGCTATGTGCAGTGAAGAAGAAATTGACCTGAATGAAGTAATTGAAAAGGTAAAGAATTACAGTCACAAAGGACAATTTCTCTCCATTCCTCCACTGTTTAATAACAAAGAGGAATATCACGAATTTGTGCAACGCCATAACAATGCGAAAGTAAAGCGTGGCGATATTGAAACCTATGAAGGTGATGTTTACTTAGGAATTGACGCTGGCTCCACTACTGTAAAAGCTGTTATCATTGGTAAAGACGGCGAGGTTCTGCATTCTCTTTATCGCAGTAACAGTGGTAATCCTGTTCCGGCTATTAAAGAATATCTTACCGAGCTGTATGAAACTCACCCAAAGCTCCACATTGTTGCCAGTGCCGTAACCGGATATGGCGAGGAACTCTTAAAAAATGCGTTTAATTTGGATTACGGTATTGTAGAAACTATTGCACACTACACTGCTGCACACACCTTCTTGCCGGATGTTGATTTTATTATTGACATCGGCGGCCAAGATATGAAATGTTTCAAGATCCGCAATGGCGCGATTGATAACATCTTCTTGAACGAAGCATGTTCTTCTGGTTGCGGATCGTTCTTGCAAACCTTTGCAAACACTCTTGGATATGACATTGCCGACTTTGCAAGAATGGGATTGTTTGCAAAGCATCCGGTTGACTTGGGTTCCCGCTGCACTGTATTTATGAACTCCTCTGTAAAGCAGGCGCAAAAGGACGGTGCAACCACAGAAGATATTTCCGCAGGCTTGTCCGTCAGCGTTGTAAAAAATGCGCTCTACAAGGTCATTCGTGCAGCTAATGCAGATGCTTTGGGCAAAAATATTGTAGTACAAGGCGGTACCTTCCTGAATGATGCGGTGCTTCGTGTCTTTGAACAGGAAATGAAGGTAAATGTCGTCCGCCCGGATATTTCCGGTTTGATGGGTGCTTATGGCGCAGCCGTCTATGCAAAAAACAAATCCGAAAAAGCAGGACAAACAGATTCTTCTATCATTTCTCTTGAAGATTTATCTCATTTTGTTCATGAAGTTAAAGTGGCAACTTGCGGTCTGTGTAACAACCACTGCCGCCTGACTATCAACTCCTTTGGCGGTCAGCGGAAATTTATCGGCGGCAATCGCTGCGAAAAACCAATTACCACAAAGCAAAAAAAGGCAGTTCCGAATATGTATGAATTCAAACTGCAAACCTTACTGTCTTATAAACCGGTTCCCGGAAAGCGTGGTAAGTTAGGCATTCCTATGGGACTCAATATGTATGAGATGCTGCCTTTCTGGCATACCTTCTTTACAAAGCTGGGCTTTGAGGTAATTACCTCTCCCCTCTCCAATCGAGAGATGTACGTTAAGGGACAACATACCATTCCATCGGATACCGTTTGCTTCCCGGCTAAGTTGATGCACGGTCATGTTTGCACACTGATCGAAGAAGGCATTAAACATATTTTCTATCCTTGTCTTACTTATAACTTCGATGAAGGACTTAGCGATAACCACTACAACTGCCCGGTTGTTGCATATTACCCTGAAGTAATCGCCGGTAATGTACCGGAATTGCAGCAGGAAAATGTTACGTTCATTCACGATTATGTGGGCGTTCACCGGAAAAAGGACTTCCCGAAAAAAATGTATAAAATCCTGAAGCAGTACTTCTCCGGTATTTCTCAAGCAGAGGTTAACGCTGCTGCCACTGCCGCCTATGATGAGCATGACGGTTATCTCAGTCGTATCCGTGCAAAGGGCAATGAAGTTTTGGCATTGGCTTCTCAAGAAAAGCTACCGATTATCGTTCTCAGCGGTCGTCCTTATCACTTGGATCCGGAAATTAACCACGGAATTGATAAATTAATTACCAGTCTTGGTGCTGCCGTCGTAACGGAAGATGCCGTTAGCAGCAAGGTAGAAAAGATGACCACTACCGTTCTGAACCAGTGGACCTACCATGCGCGTCTTTATGCAGCCGCAAAATACATTGGGGATAAGCCAAACATGAACCTGGTTCAGTTAGTATCCTTTGGCTGCGGCGTAGATGCGATTACCACTGATGAAGTTCGTACCATTTTGGAATCAGAAAATAAAATTTACACCCAAATCAAAATTGATGAAATCACAAACCTGGGCGCTGTTCGCATCAGACTCCGCAGTCTGTTTGCTGCCCTTGACCAATAAGCGAGGTGACATACTTTGGCAGAGATTATTCGAGATGAAACCGGTCGTGTTTTGTTTACGGAAGAAATGAAAAACGAATACACCATTCTGTGCCCCAATATGTTGGAGATTCATTTCCGAATTTTGGTAAACATTTTTAACGACTATGGTTACCACGCCGAATTGCTAACCACAACCAACTCCAATATTGCCCAAGAGGGTCTGAAATACGTTCACAACGATACCTGCTATCCGGCATTGTTGGTAATCGGTCAGTTCATTGATGCGCTGAACAGCGGTAAGTACGATGTGAATAAAACCGCATTGTTAATTACACAGTCCGGTGGTGGATGCCGTGCCTCTAACTATATTCACCTGTTGCGCAAAGCGTTGATTAACGCAGGCTACCCTAATGTTCCGGTTATCTCTTTGAACTTATCCGGTTTGGAGAAAAATCCGGGCTTTAAGTTTACGCTTCCTATGATGCGTCGTTTTATTGCCGGATTGGTTTACGGCGATCTTCTGATGCTCTTGGACAACCAAGTGAAGCCCTATGAGGTGACCAAAGGCAGCAGTCGCGCTTTGTTAGAAAAATGGGTCAAAGGACTCAGTGTTATGCTACGAGACGGCAAAGGCATTAAACTGGATGAGATGAAGAAGGTTCTGGATCGAATCATCAACGAATTTGCACAAATTGAAGTCAACAAGGTGCCAAAGGTTAAGGTAGGCATTGTTGGCGAAATCTATGTAAAATATGCCCCATTTGCCAACAATGAATTGGAGAAATTTTTAGCAGAGCAGGATTGCGAAGTCAACCTTCCGGGTCTGATGAACTTTCTCCTCTTTAAGGTGGATAACCGAATTGAGGATATCAATCTGTATGGTGGTAATATTGCAAAGAAAACAGTAATTAAGGCTCTGTTTGATTACATGGCAAAATTGCAAAACGTCATGATTAACGCTGTAAAAAAACAGCCAAAGTTTGAGGCGCCTGCCAACTATGCACACGTCAAAACATTGGTAGACGGCGTTATCGGCTATGGCAATAAAATGGGCGAAGGTTGGCTTTTAACTGCAGAAATGTTAGAGCTGATCGAATGCGGATTTGAGAACATCGTCTGCGCACAGCCTTTCGGTTGTCTGCCGAACCACATTTGTGGCAAAGGTATGATTCGAAAAATTAAGGAAATCGAAGATAAAGCAAATATCGTTCCAATTGACTATGACCCAAGTGCAACTCGTGTAAACCAAGAAAACCGAATTAAATTGATGTTGGCGGTTGCCAAAGAAAACTTAAATAAAGAACAACCGCAGCAATAGCAGTTCGTTCTATCCTATGATTGCAGCAGAAATTTGTAGATTTCTGTTGCTTTTTTATTTCTTCTTTGCTAGAATAGCAACAGACTTTTTATTTATTTTACTATCTTAGAAAGGCGTTGAACCTATGAAAAGATTTTTTACAGACTTTAAAGCCTTTGTTTCCAAAGGCAATGTGGTTGACATGGCTGTGGGCGTTGTAATCGGTGCAGCATTCGGAAAAATCGTATCCTCTTTGGTAGATAATATCATTATGCCTGCCATTTCTCTGCTGACCGGCTCTATCAATATCTCTGAACTGGCAGTAACCATTCCCTCTACTACAGGAGAGCCTATCTCCTTGCAATATGGCTTGTTCTTACAGAATGTTATCGACTTCTTTATCATTGCCTTTACCATCTTTGTTTGCATTAAGATTATCGGAAAATTCCGCAGAAAAAAGGAAGAAGCTCCTGCTGCCCCACCGGCTCCTTCTAAAGAGGAAGTTTTGCTGACCGAAATCCGGGACTTATTGGCAGAACAAAGCCAACAAAAGAAAGAAGATTAAATCTACATAACAAAAAATCCTGCACATCTCAACCGGATGTACAGGATTTTTCAATTTATTATGTTCTTTTTCTGGATGTCTTTGGAATGATCGTACCGTTTCGATATGCCTCCAACAGCATTTCCAAGCTATAAACAGAGTTGTTCAGCTTCTTGCCAATATCCGTTCCGGATACCATAATACGCTGCGGTGCTGCTTTGAAAAATTCCACATCGGTATCCATATCACGATTTTCTTCCAAGGCAGATTGGATTCCACCAAATGGTTCATGGGATACGATTCGCATACCATGAGAGTTGAAAATTAAAGTATAGCCGGCAATTCCCGTTGTCTTTTGGTATGCCTTGCAGAATCCACCATCAATTACTAACATCTTTCCGTTGGCTTTTACCGGTGTTTCACCCTTCAATGCTTTTACCGGGACATGTCCGTTAATAATATGACCAAATTCCGGATTCAAACCAAACTCTCGGAGAATTTTATCACAAAATGCTTCATCGGTATAGAAGGTGTAATAGTTGTCTTTTTCTTCTGTCCAGATGGATTTATCCTCAATAAACTGCCGTTCAAAGGTGGTCATCTTGGCTCGTCCAAAGATTGGAGATTTTGGGCCACTCCAAAGATAATACATGAAGTCGCAACCATTTCGATGCTCTTCCGGATTGCTGCTGAAATAAGCCTCCCGGGCAATCCCTTCACAAAGATCCATCAATGCTTTTCCCTTTACTCTTTGACCGTTCAGTTCCAGTTCTGTAAAGGTTCCGTCGTCATTCATTGGTACGCAAGCGTGGAACAACAAATTATTGTTAAAGCACTTATAGAGATTGCCAACCGAATAGAGATACTCTACGTGTTGATGCAGACGGTGGCTGTCCTTAAATGCTTCCACCAAGCCATCCAATACCTCTTGCTCTCGATCTGTCAGCACATATGGATTGTTTCGGTCAACAGTTGGGAAGTCTACACTGGTTAATGCATAGACTTTTCCATCAATCTCAATGCACTTATTTTCATAGTCAATTTTCTCCAGCAGCAACCGGTTTTCCATCTGATATTCCGGATGGCGACGAATTAACTGTGCCTCCAGTTTATACATGATGATTGCCATTGCACGGTGCATTGCATCCTGAACATCTTTGCTGATTGGCAAATAAACCTCATTGGCAAAGCTGTTCAATTCACGCAAGCTGATTCCATAACCGCTTTCCAACAGGTTAATACAATTATGATGAACACAAAGACGCACAACCGTTGCAATGCAGATTTCACTGCCGGCAGCCGCACCCATCCATAAAATATCGTGATTTCCCCATTGAATATCGCAGGAATGATGATCCATCAGCATATCCATAATAGTATCGGGACGAGGTCCTCTGTCAAAAATATCTCCCACAATATGGAGATGATCCACTGCCAACCGTTTAATCAACTTTGTCATAGCAATAATAAACTCATCGGCATTGTGCAAAGAAATAATCGTCTTGATGATTTCATTATGATATTGCTGTTGGTTAAAGTCTTGGTCGTCCTGTGTATGGAGAAGTTCTTCAATAATATAGCAATAATCCGGCGGCATTGCCTTACGAACCTTGGAGCGGGTATATTTAGAGGATACAATCCGCACAATGGTCAACAATCTATGTAAGGTAATCCGATACCAGTCACTCATATCCTCTCTTTTTTTCTTTTCTAATTTCAGCTTTTGCTTAGGATAATAAATCAACGTACAGAGGTCTGAGCGTTGTTTTCTGGAAAGTTCTTGGTCAAAGGCATAGTCCACCTTTTCTCGAATGACACCGGAACAGTTGTTGAGAATATGGTTAAAGGCTTCTGCCTCTCCATGAATATCGCTCATAAAATGCTCTGTACCCTTTGGAAGATTCAAGATTGCTTTCAAGTTGATGATTTCTGTACAAACATCTTGTACTGTGGGATATTTTTCTGAAAGCAGGGCAAGATACTTCAGGTCGTTTTCATCTATTTTCGTTTTCATCTGGAATGCCTCCTGTATGATGTTCATGAAATCTTTTTCTTTTATTGTATCATATTTCCTATGCTTTGCACAGAATAAATTCACATAGATTTTTCTTTTTCATTTTTTCATAAAATTTCTAAAAAAAAACAAACACTTCCCTTTGTTTGTCATTTTTATCACAAAATAGGCTTGCGGTTTTTCAGCATACATATTATAATAGAATTATATATGTATTATTTTGGAGGAGAGAGAACATGAGTACAAACCCAATTGTAACATTTGAAACTAACCAAGGCGCAATCAAAGCAGAGCTTTATCCGGACATTGCGCCAAACACCGTAAAGAACTTTATTTATCTGGTAAAGAAGGGCTTCTATGATGGTCTGACCTTTCACCGTGTTATCCCGGGCTTTATGATTCAAGGCGGCGACCCACAGGGTACCGGTATTGGCGGTCCTGGCCACAGCATTCATGGTGAATTTTACACCAACGGCTTTGCAAATGACCTGCTGCACACAGAGGGCGTTCTCTCTATGGCTCGCTCCAGTATGCCGGACAGCGCAGGCTCCCAGTTCTTTATCATGGTTGCAGACGCTCCACACCTAAACGGCAGCTATGCTTCCTTTGGTAAGGTAATTGAAGGCATGGAAGTTGCTCACAAGATTGCAAACGTAAAGCGCAGCCGCAACGACAAGCCATTGGAGGATCAAGTAATGACAAAGGTTACCGTAGATACCTTTGGTGAAGAGTACGATCCACCGATGGAGCTGGTTGGTCGTGTATAAGCAGGTGACACAATGACGGTGACAAAAAGTCATGTCTGTGTACGATATGCCGAAACAGATCAGATGGGTGTGGTTCATCATGCAGTGTATCCTATTTGGTTTGAGCTTGCTCGTACCGACTTCATTAAGATGATCGGTTTAACGTACTCCCAAATGGAACAGGACGGGATTTTACTGCCGGTAGCAGAGTTAACGGCTCGCTATCGGATTCCCGCTAAATACGAGGACGAGCTGACCGTAGAAACACATATTGAAAAAATTACACCAGCTCGCATTGTGTTCGGCTATCGAATCTATCGGGATAACGATCCTGAAAAAACTGTAATGGTAGAAGGAACCTCTACCCACGCTTGGGTGGATCGAACCATGCGTCCCATGAACATGAAAAAAATCCATCCGGAATTATATTCTAAAATTGCCGCATTAGCGGAATAAAAAACCCTCTTTTATCGACAGTGTCTGTCTGATAAAAGAGGGTTTCTCTATTTATTATTTCTATTTTCGAAATTCTGAATTAGTCCTCGTTTGCTTCATATTTTTGCTCACAATAGGCGCAACGATAAACATGATGTTCTGCATCACAGAGTTTGAAAACTTGGTCAATGCTGCGCTCTACGGAGGTAATACAACGTGGGTTTTTGCAAGAAACCACATTCTTCACCATCTTGGGCAGCTTCAGCTTTTTTTTCTCAATGATCTTGCCGTTTTCAATAATATTGATGGTAATGTTGCAGTCAATGAACCCAAGCACATCTAAGTCTACATCAATCATGCCCTCGATTTTAATAATGTCCTTTTTGCCCATCGCATCACTTTTGGCATTTTTAATAATCGCCACGCTGCAATCCAGCTTGTCTAACTCCAGATATTGGTAGATCTGCATACAGCTTCCTGCACGGATATGATCAATCACGATGCCTTTTTCCAAACTGTCTACGTTTAACATTTATTCTACCTCCAGTTCCAACAACTTGATAATCAATGCCATCCGAATATAAACGCCATACTGTACCTGATTAAAATACTGTGCTCTTGGATCATTATCCACTTCCACAGCAATTTCGTTAACTCTCGGCAATGGGTGCAGTACAATCATATCTTTTCTTGCCAAGTCTAATTTTGCCATGTTGAGTATGTAACTGTCTTTCAAGCGGATATAATCTTCTTCGTTGAAGAAACGCTCTCGTTGCACACGGGTCATATAAAGTACATCCAGTTCCCCAATCACATCCTCCAGGCGAGTTACCATTTTAAATGGGATACCCTTTGCTTTTAAGACACCCTCTGAAATATAGTCCGGCACTTGCAGCTCTTCCGGCGCAACCAATACAAATTGGATGCCTTCATATCGAGCCAAGGACTTAATTAAGGAATGTGTTGTTCGACCGAATTTCAAGTCACCGCACAAACCAACTGTCATATTGCTTAACCGTTTTTTTAAAGAACGAATGGTCATCAAGTCTGTCAGTGTTTGGCTTGGATGCTGGTGTCCGCCATCTCCGGCATTGATGACCGGGATCCGAGAAAACTGTGATGCTACAAAAGGCGCACCTTCTTTTGGATGTCGAATGGCTGCAATATCTGCAAAGGCAGAAACAGTGCGAATGGTATCTGCTACACTTTCTCCTTTTGCGGCAGAGCTATTCTGTGCAGAAGAAAAGCCAAGTACACTGCCGCCCAGATTCAGCATTGCTGCTTCAAAACTCAATCTGGTTCGAGTACTCGGCTCA
>OGDF01005412.1_pt1 | contig 13590 bp, 9 predicted proteins | sample 1570141 | NCBI WGS metagenome assembly OGDF01 (sample SAMEA4370581, study PRJEB24528) | human gut metagenome | reverse complement strand
CTTCTTTCTGTTTGTAAAGATTAGTGGCAAGATAGTCAGCTTCAATATCCTTTTTAGGAATTTGCAGAACTTCACATAAAAGAACTGTGAGGATTCCGGTACGATCTTTTCCACCTGCGCAGTGCCACAAAACACCACCATTAGTTTGAAGTAGTGTTTGAAAAAAATTATGCATTTGTTCAAAGGTATATGGGACAGTTGCATAATCAGCATAGTAACCAGACATTTCATAAAAAAAGAATTTTGGATCTGTTGAAGCTTTTTCAATTGCATCTTTTTGAAGTTCTTCACGAGATTTTTTATCTTTGGCAATTCCAGCATTACGCTCAGGATTTAGAGGCATTGAAATATATGTGATACCTTCAATCTTTTGATCTGGCTGTTCATTACGTTCTTCTAGATTTCGAAGATCAAGAATATAACGTACTCCAAGCTTTTTAAGTTTTTCCATATCAGCTTGAGTTGCATTGTGCAGATGGTCACTGCGGAAAAGCAGGTTGCTTTTTATTTTTTTTCCGAAAACATTAGTCATGCCACCAAGATCACGTAAATTATTCATACCTTTAAAATCAATATGTTTACTGAGCATTGTTTATTCCTCCTTAAAATTGACTGTTTTTTAAAAATAGTCCCACATGTACTATCGGAATTTTTATTCTACATTTTATTTCGATTGATCTACATCTGTGCTCATTACTGCCTTTATACGGTTAGTTCCATTCCATTTTATTTTTCCAGTATTGGATTTCCGATATCCAGAAAAACTTCTGCTGGTGGAATATCTTTTGATTTCGACGTATCATATAAATATCGATCAGCCGTTCCTGTAATTGCACACCACAATGGTTTCTGAATAATTTCTCCGTCCATTTCAAACCGAATTTCTTTTATGCCACTTACATTTAATGTGAGCACGCGACAATCGTGTGTACTTGTAAGTACTGGCGATTGATAAATTAGCTGATCATCCCCATAAATCTTTAGTACAATAGAAATTTCTTTCTCGTATCGATCCCACACAATATCTGTATGATTTACAATAATTGGCATCCACACATCTATATCAAAGCCTATTGTCATTGTTATAAGAGAATACATACCATTAAGTTGATATGCGATCACACTATTTCTAGGCATACTGATTCCATGCGGGTAGCGAATTGCATTAATTGAAATCGGCAATTTTCCGTACGCCATATTTGCCATATGATTTATGGTTGGAATGCCTTTTTCCGTTCCCTTAATCAAAATTGGCTTTAAATCTGATAGATAGAGCTCATTAAATGGTCGATTTACTAATGGATTTGGCAAAAGTACGTCCTTTTTTTCTGACTCAATTGCAGAAATTACACAGTCAACCGGTCTATCATTACCCAGAAAAGAAAATACATAACATTCAGCTGCCTCATCGTAATAGAATTTTACATCTGGGGTATTTGATGCCAGTTTTAAATTGACTTTTTCTTTTGCTTTTATATGCATTTCAAACACAGAACCATTTACCGAATTTGCATGAATCATCACTGTTTCATTTGCATGAGAGAGCACTGCATACTGCCAAAGTTTAACAGAACCAGAAATGCGCTCAATCAATGGAAAATTCTCAATGGCATCCTTCACATTCAATCCGTACCACTGTGCCTGATCTGTATTTTCTCTGCTATTCATCAAAACAATGTTTTTTCCACTTCTTGTTAAATAGGCATTTCCTTCGAACCATTTAGGATACCATGTATTCAAAATGCGATTTGTATCCTCTGGTTTTTGAATTTCTTTTATATTCACTAAATGATACTGTGAAAATGAATTTTTTCGCTCACTTGCAAAAGGTAAATAAAAATAACGCAGCTGCTTTGGAAATAGCTCTTTTGCGTGAATAATTCCGTAAAGGTTCTGGAATGTTTTTCGGAACACACCGCCTTCCCAAGCGTCTCCCCAATCTTTTCCACATCCATCAACATCAATCACAGCATGAATCTGCTTTATTACTTCTTCCTTTTTAGGAATTAGATGATTTTGAATAATCGTTCTCAGCAATGATAATAGTGTAATCCCCTGTGGAGAATATTCATACTCGTCAGTTCCTCTCATCTGGATCAGCCATCCCTCGCCTTCCATCGAATAGTAGCATGCACCTAGTGATAATCCAGTTAACAACATTTGAGCAGAAAATACAGCTGGAATTTGTTGTTCATTTCCTTGCAGATATCCGTGATATTGCCCGATATCATCACAAAAACCAGCATCATTCCAATACCAGTTTTCAGCCTGGATACCAATATTTCCAGCAATACCATCTAACCATGCACCAAGAATAGCTCCATAACAAGAATATGAAGCATTTGCATGGTTCTGCTTGTATGAAAAAACTACATATTCTGAATATTCGCGCAGTACATCAGTAAATATAGGACGGCGAATAACTGCTGCAAGATCAATATCATTACGGTTTCCATCGGTGTGCAAAAATGGGATTCCATATTTTCCGCATAACATAACCACTCGTTTATAAATTCGGTTCAGCCAGTCATTTTCAGATCTTACCCCCATATAAATTTCTAGTCCAACCACTGCCTTTAAATTTTGGGCTGATGACAAAATTTTTTCTGCAATTGGCAAAGGCACAATCACATATTTCCTATTAATTACCTCTGCATGTGAAAAAAAATGTGCTACCCACGGATATCCAAGCTTATCGAATGCCATATTTTTTTCAAACAAGTCCTCTGGTCCATTTGCCCAGCCAGCTCCCCCCATAATCGCTGTATATTCCCTCAATTCTTCTGGAAGTACATCATACTCTGCACCTGTTCTATGAATACTGTGATCAGCGATTGTGATAAATGGGTGTTCTCTTGTAATTTGTGTCTTTAATGGCGCTTTGGAATGAATATCATTTATGCAAATATGAATGATTTCGGTTGATGTTCCTAGATCTGACACTGCCTTTACATACCATTTTCCAGCTTTAAGCAATTCATCATCTTCAGGCAAATAATATACATTATCACAGACATCTTTTTGCAATACATGTACAGTTTCTGCCTTTACAAAATCAGGATTTTCGGATGCAAATATTGTATATTCTTTTGCTCCTGGTTCTGCTTCAAATACATAATGAAGCGCAATATCCGTAATTTCCTGTTGATCTGTTGGTGCATACCATTTTAATACTCTCATTAATCAAACTCCTTTCTTGTAGTTAAATGTTATCATTTTAATAGCAATTCCATATTTCTTACTATTAAAATATCATGTTTTTTTGAATTGTCAATCGTATATTTTGCAATGTTTGTTATGTTTGACATATATTAACGAGAAAAACACTGAAAAAACCATGAAAAGTAACATTGCGCAAACTGCAAAAAAGCAGAGGACACAACGAAGTATTTAAAAAATGCGCAACATAAAGTGAAAAAGATGCTATAAATGCACAAATAAAACAAAAGAATTATGTATACAAAGCCAATAGAAATCTTCTTATAAAATGTGATATAAAAGAAGAAACAAAACGTGTTAAAATTCTAGAACAGGAGGATATGATATGAAATCAAAGAAAATGATTAGTTTGACATTGGCAGGGATGATGGTATTACCGATGGTGGCCTATGGCAGTGAGGATCCGCTGGCAAATTTGCCAGAAACTCTTGGACCAGAAAATCCGGTTGCAGCAACACCAGAAATGTATTCAAACATTGACTTATCAAAGAAAGTAAACGTAAATATGATTATGGTTGGAGATAAGCCTAATGATTGGGAAGATGTTAATGAGGCAATTAACGAATATCTTGAACCGTTTAATACAACTCTGTCTGCAACGTTTTTAAGTTGGTCTGATTATACAACGCTGTATCCGCTAGAGCTGCAGGGAGATGAGGCTGATATTATTTACACAGCAAATTGGTGTTTTCTTGGATCAGAGGCACAGAAGGGATCTTTTGTAGAACTGACAGATGATTTTATTCACGATTACATGCCATTAACGGAAAAGTATCAAGCAAAAGATAGTTATTCAGAGGTTTTGGTTGGTGGAAAGCTGTATTGCTTACCGCAGAATATGACAGAGGCATCCTCTAAATTTGTTGCGATTCGTAAGGATTTGGCAGACAAATATGATATTGGCGAAATGAAAACTTGGGATGAATATACAAATTACTTGACGACAATTGCTGAAAAAGAAACTCCAGAAAGCGGAATTTATGCTTATGCAGCATCTGGAGATAATAAAGAATTGTGGGATGTATATTATTCGAAGTATAGCTATTGGACGCTTGTTCAAGATGATTTTCTTCAGTACAAATATATGTTTGATGGAACTAATGCACCAAAGCCAGAAGATATTGAGTTTGTTTATACTGGAGAAACATTCCGCAATTTCTGCACTGAAATGAAGAAGCTTGCCGACGCAGGCTGCTGGAGTCGTGGAGCTCTTACGAACACAACAACAGATGATGAGTCTTTTGGCGCTTTGCAGGGTGCATCAACGGCATGGAATTCTTCTGTATTTACTTACATTAAGCAGGCAGAAGAAACTGACGGAGTTGAGTGTGCAGTGTATGACTTGTCTGAAGGAGCACCTACATCTGCTTCGTATGGAACAGGTGGAATGGCGCTAGGCTCTCTTTCTTCTAATAAAGAGCGCGCAGCTATGATCTTGGATATTATGAAGATGGATACTACAGTAAATCGTTTAATTACACTTGGCATTGAAGGTGTTCATTATGAAATGGTTGACGAAACTCATTATAATGAGCTGGAAAAATCAAAGGATTTTGCGATTTGGACATTAGCGGCATCTTGGGCAATCAAAAACTATAAGTTAGTAGAGTCAAGTATGGATCCAAGACAACAAGCTATCGAGGCGCAGATTGAGGCAGCAGGTGTTGTAAATCCAGTAAGAACCTTTGCATTTGATGATACAGAAGTTGCTGATTATGCAACAAATATTAAAAATATTTTGAAAGAATTCATCCCGAATTTGCAGCTTGGCATGATTGATGACGTTGATGCAGAAATTGATAAGATGATGGATCAGCTGAATGCAGCAGGACTCCAGGAGTATGAGGAAGCACTTAGAACACAGTATACTGAATGGTATAATGCACAGTAAAAATGTGTAGTAGTATAAAATAATAACTGCAAAATAATACAGCCAAGAAAGGGTAACGAAAATAGTTACCCTTTCTTATATAAAAGGATATTTTATAGAATAAAAAATAGCAAATTTTGCAGATGGTCGGATAGTATTGGCGCGTAAAGGTTGCGAAAGATAAGGAGGTTCACATGAAACAGAAAATTCCTAAAAATGCAAAAATACCTTTTATGAAAGTAATAAAGAAAAAATGGCGTTTGCTTGTAATGCTTTTTCCAGCAATGCTGTTTGTTTTTATTTTTTCCTATATTCCTATGGCAGGAATTATATTGGCATTTAAAAAGTATCAGGTTGCTGGTGGTGTCTTTTTCTCGCCATGGAATGGTCTAAGAAATTTTAAGACGCTATTTTTAACTAATAAAATGTGGATTGCGACACGAAACACATTCCTTTATAACTTAGCATTTATTTTTCTTGGTCTTATTTTTGAGATGGGAAGTGCAATTCTTTTGAATGAAGTTCTTTTTTCAAAATTCAAGAAAACAGTACAGTCTTTTATGTTCCTGCCGTATTTTATTAGCTGGGTTGTAGCTGGAGCGATTATGTACAACATCTTTAACTATGAAAAGGGTATTGTCAATGCAGTATTAAAGATGGCTGGTATGGCTCCGTTTGATCTTTACAATACGCCAGGTGCATGGCCGTTTGTTTTGATATTTTTAAAATTATGGAAACAGACTGGATATGGTTCAATTGTTTATTTGGCCGCGATTACTGGATTAGATCAGGAAATGTTTGAAGCAGCGTCGATTGATGGCGCAAATGCATGGAAGAAAATTCGATATTTGACAATTCCGTCTTTGACACCAACGGCGGTAATAATGGTTTTGATGGCAATTGGAAATATTTTTCGTGGAGATTTTGGATTGTTTTATCAGACAGTTAAAACAAGCTCAATTCTTCAATCAACCACAGATGTAATTGATACATATGTATTTCGCTTGTTGATTGATAGCAGTGATTATGGAACTTCAGCAGCCGCTGGTTTGTTCCAATCAGTTTTATGCTTTATTACGATTATGGCGTGCAATGGAATTGTTAAACATATTCAGCCGGATTACGCGCTGTATTAAGCGGTATGCAGGAGGAAAAAAGAATGAATGGAAATGTAATAAGTGTTGGAAAGCATAGGCATAAAAAGTGCGGAAAAGATGTAATTAGCGTAAATATTGTAGCCATTGTTTTGGTTGGTTTTTTTGCATTGTTGTGTTTGATTCCATTTTATTTAATTATTGTAGCTTCGTTTACAGATGAGACTCATCTTATTCGAAATGGTTATCCAATTTTTCCGCAGTTGCAAAGTTTATCAACTGCAGCGTATCAGTTATGTTTGAAAAATCCAGTAACAATTGTGCGAGCATATGGTGTTACAATTGCTATTACAGTCATAGGAACGTTTCTGTCAGTATTTTTGTCAACAATGACAGGTTATGTTCTTTCAAGACAGGATTTTCCATGGAGAGAAAAAGTTTCATTTTATTTCTTCTTTACGACTTTGTTTAATGGCGGATTAGTTCCGTGGTATCTGTTGATTACGCGATATCTAGGATTGAAAAATAATATTTTAGCATTAATTCTTCCTATGCTGTTTTCTGTATGGAACATGATTATTGCGAAAACTTTTATGAAAGGTATTCCTGCTTCAATTACTGAGTCTGGAACGATTGATGGAGCAACGGATTTTCGTATTTTCTTTAGTTTAATACTTCCGCTGAGTAAGCCACTGCTTGCAACATTGTCACTGTTTTCGGCAATTGCGTACTGGAATGATTGGTATAATTGCATGCTGTTCATTTCAAATGATAAGCTGTTTACTCTTCAGTATTACTTGCAGCGAATGTTGGGAAGTGCATCTGCAATGCGTATGGTTGCGGAAAAATCGGGAATGGCAATGGATTCGATTCCGTTGAGTAGTATGCAGATGGCAATGACAGTTATTGCAACTGGACCAATTATCTTGTTATATCCATTTATACAGAAATATTTTGTTAAGGGTTTGACAATTGGTGCAGTAAAGGGATAAAAATTGTGGCACTATAAAATTTGGATTTGTATATGGTAAGGAGAAAAAATAAAAGATAAAAAATAACAGCTGCTTCAAGTTTGCGATGAATGATCTCGAAATATATTATGAAGATAAGAGACATTAGAAAATTTGGAGTGGCTATTGTTATATTACAAAGATTTTTTGAGGAGGGACAAAATGCAGGTAATAGGAAGAAAACAATTTCAGACAAAAGCAGGAGTAATAGAAGGAATAGAGTTTGACACCTGCTATGAGCTAAGAGGTGTGCGCTATGCAACGGCACAGAGATGGACTGCTCCCAAGATGGTGAAGAATTGGGATGGTGTTTATGATGCGTCAGAATATGGAAAACGATGTTTTCAACATCACTGGACGATGGATGAATTTTATGGAAAAGAATTTTATACAGATTCGTCGTTTGAGGTTCCAGAATCGGAAGATTGCTTATTTATGACGATTACGATTCCGAAGGCGGAATTTCTTAAAACAGATGAAAAGAGATATCCAATAGCAATTTGGTATCATGGAGGCGGTTTTGTTAATGGTTGGGGAACAGAAGCAGAGTTTAGTGGCGAACCATACGCAAAGCGAGGAGTGATTTTAGTTCGTGTTAATGAACGTTTGAATATTTTTGGATCATTTTATCATGAAGAATTGGTTAAACGAGATGGAATATGTGGTAATTATCAGTTGATGGATCATATTGCAGCATTGGATTTTGTACGATATATCGCAGACGATTTGGGTGGAGATTTAAATCGTATTTCGATTTTTGGACAATCGGCTGGAGGCATGGGTGTTGAGCAAATGATATGTTCACCATATATTAAAGGAAAAGTAAGTGGAGCCATTTTTCAAAGCGGATTTACATTTTGTGTTGCGTCGCGCCCACAAGGAAGCATGCAAGTCGCAATTTTGGCTTCACAAGAATATTTGAAGTCAAAAAAATTAACATTTGAAGAGATAGAGCAAATGCCGGCAGAACAGTTGTATGCATTATCAGATGAGTATTTGGAGTTTTTGGAGCGATATGGAGTTGGATATAGTGCCGTGATAGACGGTGATTATATGAGAGAAACTTGTGAGGATGCTATCTTAAATGGAAGAATTCCCAATATTCCATATTTACTTGGCTGCTGCAGTGGAGATGGAAGAATGGGTGATGGAGAACCGCAGGACGGACCATTTTATCAATCTATGGCATTGTTCTGCAAAGTATTGCAGAGTCAAGGTAAAAGAGGATATTTGTATTTGTTTGATCGAAATATGCCAGGTGATGATGCTGGAGCATTTCATGCGGCTGATTTATGGTATGTGTTTGGCACGCTGAAACATTCATGGCGACCATTTGATCGAAAGGATGAAGAACTTTCAGAGCGAATGATTGATGCTTGGGCAGAATTTTTCAAAACAGGTAAACCAGATCATGAAAATTGGCCGGCATATACAAATGAAATGACGTTTACAAAAAAATGGAATGTAGAGTGAACATAGAAAGGGAAAGATTATGATTCAATCAGTTAAGATTGGAAAAAAACAGACTAATCAAGGTGCTATGAATTTTTCAAATTTGTTAGATGCCCCAGCAGGAAAACATGGATTTATCCGTGCAGAGAAAGGTCATTTGTATTTTGAGGACGGGGTACGAGGAAAATTTATAGGATTTAATATGCCAACGCGAGCGAGTATGCCAGATCATGAAACGGCAGAAATTTTGAGTGCTAGGCTTGCGTCAATGGGAGTGAATGTTATACGATTACATGCAATTGATGCGTTAATAGATGGAGCTGTCGTCCAGGATATTCGATTATTGATTATGATAAGGGAAACTCTAGAACGCTAAATTCAGCAGGATTAGAGCGATTAGACTATTGGTTTTATCAATTGAAAAACCGAGGAATTTATCTACATCTAGATCTTCTGGTTGCACGAGTGTTTCAGGATGGAGATGGATTAGATTATCCAGGAGGTTCAGTATGGTTAAAATTTGTGAGTCATGTAAATCGTCGTTTGATTGAACTACAAAAGGAGTACGCAAAACAATTATTAGAGCATGTGAATCAATATACTGGACTTGCTTATAAGGATGATCCAGCAATTATGACGATACAGATCGCAAATGAAGATTCTGCCTTCTTTACATTTAAAGAAATAACGCCAGAAAATTCAAGATATCCATATGTGGATGAGATAAAGCATCGTTTTAATTATTTTTTGAAGGCAAAATATGGATCAGAAGAACAGCTAAAAGCGGCATGGACATTTGAGGATCAAAGTGGGTTGAGTGAGAATGAAAACCTGGAATTAGGATCTGTTAAAATACCACACATTGGTATTTTAACGCAGGCGTTTTGTGAGCCAATGCAAAAATGGGAAGGAATTCAGTGTCCTGCCAGATATGCAGATTTTACAGAATTTTTGGCAGATATAAATCGCAGCTATTACCGGGAGATGATTGATTTTCTTAGAGGAATTGGCGTGAAAGTTCCAATAAACACCAGCAATATGTCTGTTGGAGCTGCAGATATTGAATCTTCTATGGATGCAGATGTGATGGAGAATAATGCGTATTTTAATCATCCGTGTTCTGGACCAGACCAAAAGCATTATACGTATGCAGCACATATGCGAGAATATGTATCAACGGATCCAAGAAAAGCGAGCTTTCCAGAAATGGAGCCAAGAAGTAATATTTTGACACAAATCATGCCAACAAAGATTGAAGGAAAACCGTTTGTTATGACAGAATGGAATGAGTATGGAGAGTACCCATTCCATGCAGCGGCATATATTTCCACAGCGGTATATGCTTGTTTTCAAGATCTTGATGGTTTGATCATTTACACATATCATACAACTGATGATATAAATAAAGATAATGAGGATGAGATTAAAGATGTAATGGATACGTTTAATGATCCATCATTAATTCTTACTTTTGGAACGATGGCATCTATTTTTCAGAAAGGATTGGCAAAGAAGGCTGAACATAAAATTGATGTTGTATACACAAGAAATGATTTGACTGTGTTTCCAAGAACACATAGAATGCCATTTTCCTATTTACCGTTTGTAACAGGAACTCAATGTGTTTATTTGAATCATACTGAGCAGTATGAAGGAAACGCGGATGCAGCTATAGATGTCGGATTTACATCTTCTTATGATTTGTCTGGAGCTAAGCATGGCATTTTGTATGCTCATACACCATATCGCAATGCATATCGGAAAGATTATATGGGTGAGAGATTATTTGATCAGCATACAGATACAAATGAGATTTTGATTGCACCAAATGTGACGTTGGGAGATAAGTTTTTGAAAATAAAAACAATGAGCAGCATTCAAAATGACTTGGATTTTACAGGTTTTGCTAATTATGCAGATGAAGCATTGAAACGCTGGGGAATTTTGAAAAAAAATCAGGGAATTGATGAAAAAAACGCATTGATTTCTGATACTGGAGAGATTCGTTTTTCACCAGATGAGTCGTGTTTTTCTTTTATAGGTGAGAATTGTGCTTTTTTTGCAGGAAAACCATCAGAAGTATTAATGAAAAGTAATACAAAAATTCAAGAAATTAAATCTAGTGGATGCAGGCTGACAGAACAATTTAGTTTTGCTGTAAAAAATGATCGTATTGCGATATCTTTACTTACACTTGATGGAAAAAATTTGAAAGAATCAGGACATTTATTAATTTCTGCGATTGGTCGTTCTGGGATGGATGGAGCTGTTTATGAAAAAATGCCAGATAGCCCAGAATATTCTGAAACAGATGTAACGCGAATTTCTAAAGAAGGAAAATTATATTTGGAGACATTAGAAGGAACGTTGTATGTGGAAGGAGAAGGCATAGTGAGTATGTACGCTCTTGACGTATACGGAAGCAGAATTCGAAAGTATGAAGTGAAGTCAGAGGGCACAAGAAAAATAATTGTGCTAGATGGAGATTCATACGGAAATTTCGAGTTGATAATAGCTAAAGAATAAAATATATAAATATTCTTTACTTTAAACTGTAAAAGTTTAAATCAGCAGTTGACGTAACGTGCAGTATGGCTTATAATAAATCTATCTGTTGAGGTCGAGGGCAAGGCTTTTGCCCTCGATTGTCGTCATAGAGGGAATTTATTATAAGAAAGGGAAATGTTATGAAAAATCGAGAGCGGCTTGGAAGCCGACTTGGCTTTATCATGCTGTCGGCTGGCTGTGCAATCGGCTGCGGCAATGTGTGGAAGTTTCCGTGGATGTGCGGACAAAATGGAGGCGGAGGTTTTATGCTGGTATATCTGGCGTGCCTTGTTTTATTAGGTCTTCCGGCAATTGTTATGGAGTTTGCAATAGGACGAGCATCGCAGGCAAGTCCAGTTTTTATGTATCGAAAGCTGGAAAAACCAGGCCACAAATGGGGAATCTTTGGCATTGTATGTCTGATTGGAAATATTGCACTGATGGCATTTTATACTGTTGTTACTGGATGGATTATCTATTATTTCGTTAAGTTCTTAACCGGACAAAATGATAGTTTTGGTTTTGAGGCTATGATAACTAATCCAGGTGTAAATGTTACGTTCTTACTGGTTACAGTAGTTGCTGCATTTGCAATTTTAAGCTTTAATCTGCAGGGCGGTTTGGAGCGTGTAACAAAGTACATGATGGTATCACTCTTGATTTTAATGATGGTACTTGCTATTCATGGTCTGACACTTTCAGGAGCAAAGGAAGGCTTAAAGTTCTATTTGGTTCCTGATTTTTCAAAAATTGATGGTTCAGTAGTCGTTAGTGCTATGAATCAGGCATTTTTCACGCTGTCAACAGGAATGGGCGGTATGGCAATATTTGGGAGCTATATCGGAAAGGATCGTTCTTTGATGGGCGAGTCTGTTCATGTAATTGTACTTGATACATTTGTCGCAGTTATCGCTGGTGTTATCATGTTCTGCGCATGCTTTACTTATGGACTTGAAGTTAATGCAGGACCAAGCCTTCTGTTTGATACAATGGCAACAGTATTCTCTCATATGCCGGGAGGACGCTGGTGGGGTGCGTTGTTCTTCTTGTTTATGGTATTTGCAGCGATGTCTACCGTGCTTGGCGTTTGCGAAAATATTCTTGCAATGGTTCGCGAGCTTACCGGATGGTCACGTCCAAAGGGATGCGTTGTCTGCGCTGCAGGAATCTTTGTACTTGCATTGACAACAGCACTTGGATACAGCGTAATTAAATTCCAGCCATTTGCAGAGGGAACAGCATGGCTTGATTTATGGGATTTTATTGTATCTAACAATATCCTTCCGCTTGGATCGCTTGTACTGGCACTGTTTTGCTGCAACAAGTTTGGATGGGGCTGGGATAAGTTTGTGGAAGAGGCTAATACAGGAAAGGGCCTTAAGATAAAGTCATGGATGAAGCCAATCTTCAAATATTTTGTTCCGGCAGCAATTTTGTTCATCTATATTTATGGAATGATTAATTTCCAGTGGAAATAAAAATAACACCTCGCATCGTATTTAATAGTACGGTGCGAGGTGCTTTTTGTATGAGTAAGACGAAAAGAAGAGTTTGCTAAGCTACAGTTAATACATACTTTGCAGTGTTTATGGCAGCATCCTTTCCAACTTCATTATATCCGGCCTGATAATAATGGAAAGAATCCTTCATCAGTCCTCGTGCTTTCATTGTTTCAAACAGGCGGCTTACGACTGTGATATCTTTTCTGTGTTCTGCAAATGAATACTGAGCATTTCTAATCTCATCGTAGCAGATATCATCAGCTGTTCCATTATAAGCGCCAATTCCAATTAAAAAACAATGTTCAATTCCGACAGCCTTTAGCTTTTCATACATTTGCATAAATTGTTTTGTATATTCGTCAGCACTTGTATGGTGATCTCCGTCAGATTCTCCCTGACACCAAAGAAGATACTGATGGCGAAGGGTAATATTATGTTGTTCGCAGAATGTTTGAACGTTTTTCAAAAGTGTTATAAAATTTTTAGGCGAAAACCCAGGGGATTGCCTCTGGGATGAAGCCAAGAAATATTTTTCTAAATCTTTAACGTCGATATCTTCTGAATATACATTACAGATCTAACAGTATAAAAGGCACATTTAATTAAAAAAATCATACTATTAAATCGGGAAAAAATCACATTCTTTGAACTTGCACACTGAGAAATTAAAGGGAAATGCCAATTGACGGATGGAGAACGTGATTGTCAATGAATATCATAGTAATAATGATTGTAACTATCAAATGAAACATCCTATCATCCGGAGAGCTTGACGTTAAATGATTCTAATTCTTACTAACTATAAAAGTCAGTTAGCAGGCTAAGAAAATTTGTTGAATAGTTAGACAATGATGTCGAATTTTGTCGAATTATTATACAGGCAATTATCAATTTCG
>OGDF01005409.1_pt1 | contig 13592 bp, 6 predicted proteins | sample 1570141 | NCBI WGS metagenome assembly OGDF01 (sample SAMEA4370581, study PRJEB24528) | human gut metagenome | reverse complement strand
AAGGCGGCGAAGCCGCCACGAGAGCCCTGAACCTTGAACCCTGAACCAAATGAAAACAAAGTAAAAAGGAGCTGTGAAGAAATGAGGATTCATTTCTTCACAGCTCCTTTGTCTATACCTGATGCATCAATTATTCCGCATCGGATCCGGTTTCGAAGGATTCACCCTTATGGATGACATTCAGCTTGCGGTAACGGGACATGCCTGTACCAGCCGGGATGAGTTTGCCGATGATGACATTTTCCTTGAGGCCGAGGAGCGGATCTTCCTTGCCTTTGATCGCTGCTTCAGTGAGGACACGGGTGGTTTCCTGGAAGGAAGCGGCAGAGAGGAAAGAGTCGGTCGCAAGAGCTGCCTTGGTGGTACCGAGGAGCAGGTTTTCGCCGACGGCTCTTTCTTTGCCTTCGTCGTCAAGACGCTGGTTCATCGCACGGAATGCGACGATATCGACAGTCTCGCCCGGGAGCCAGCCGGAGCCGCCCGGTTCGGTGATCTTGATCTTACGCAGCATCTGATGAACGATGATCTCGATGTGTTTATCGTTGATTTCTACGCCCTGGCTGCGGTAAACCTTCTGGACTTCCTTGACGATATAGTTCTGGGTCGCCTGTACGCCAAGGACATCAAGGATATCGTGCGGGTTGACGTTACCTTCAAAGAGGCGGGTGCCGGCTTTGATGAATTCGCCATTTGTGACGGAGATCTTCTTCGCTACCGGGATCTTTTCGCTTTCCGGGGCGATGTCCGGATCATTGCTGGTGATGGTAATGATCTTGACATTCGGGTTATCTTCCGCACTGGTGATGGAAACCGTGCCGTCGATACGGGAAATGATCGCATTGCCCTTTGGCTTGCGGGCTTCGAACAATTCTTCGACTCGTGGAAGACCCTGTGTGATATCTTCTGCAGAAGCAACGCCGCCGGTATGGAAGGTACGCATGGTCAGCTGGGTACCCGGTTCGCCGATGGACTGTGCAGCGATGATGCCGACTGCTTCGCCGATTTCTACGTGACGGCCAGTCGCCAGATTTCTGCCATAGCACTTCGCGCAGACGCCGTGAGCGGAGTGGCAGGTGAGGATGGAGCGGACCTTCAGCTTGTCGTAGTATTTCTGGATCTCTTCTGCCTGGGCATCGGAAATTTCTTCGTTCTTCTTCGCGATGACTTCGCCGGTGGTCGGGTTCACGACATCTTCCAGCGGGCAGCGGCCTGCGATACGGTCAGCCAGAGACTCGATCGGCTGGCCTTTTTCTTCGATGAGGGAGACTTCGACGCCTTCCGCTTCATCCATACGGACTTTGAGCACCGGGATATCGGAAACAAGGATCTTCTCTGCGACATCGCTGTCGATGACGGTGCCTGCCGGGAAGAGGACATTGCCCTGGCGGTCATAGGCATCTTCTTCGAGTTTCTTGCCTGCGAAGTGGACCGTCAGATGATGGTGCATAGCGCGGTTGTATTCAGCTACAGCATCCTGGGTGCCGAGATCAAAGGTCTTAGGCTCTGCGTCTTCGATGCCGTCAGCGGTCGGGATGATGACGGAAATATGTTCTACGAGGTGACGGTTCAGCAGGGTCACATCATCCGCATCGAGGGTCTTGCCCTTGACGAGGAGGATATCTCCATTTCTGCGGTCGAGGACATCTTCATCCAGAACTGCGCCGAGGAGCGTCTGCTTGAGACCCATGATGGTCTTCTTGACTTCCGGCTGAGAGGCGATGAGGCTCTGTTCTCTGTCGAAATTCAGGACCTGTACATCGCAGTCTTCTTCGCGAACGATGACGTCCTGGGAAACGTCGACCAGACGACGAGTAAGGTAACCGGAGTCTGCGGTACGGAGTGCGGTATCGGCAAGACCCTTACGAGCGCCGTGGGAAGAGGTAAAGTAATCGAGGACGGTCAGACCTTCACGGAAGTTTGCCTTTACAGGGAGTTCAACCGTCTTACCGGAGGTATCGGCGATCAGGCCGCGCATGCCGGCCAGCTGACGGATCTGGTTATCGTTACCACGGGCGCCGGACTGGGCCATCATGGTCAGCGGGTTGAACTTCACCATGGAGCTCTTCATCGCAGCACCGACTTCGTCGGTCTTCTTGCTCCATACTTCGACGACTCTTCTGTATCTTTCGTCATCGGTCATGAGGCCGCGGCGGAAGAAGCGTTTGATCTGTTCGACTTTTTCATCGCCGTCTTCCAGGATCTTATCCTTTTCCGGTGGTACAGCGACATCGTAAATGCCGATGGAAATACCAGAGATCAAAGCGTAGTGGAAGCCGAGGGCTTTCACGGAGTCGAGCAGGTCGCCGGTTGCCTTGAATCCAAGTTTCTTGAAGCAGTCATTGACGAGCTTGCCCATCTGCTTCTTGCCGATGGTAACGCCGAGACCATTGTTTTCGACGGTATAGGTATTGCCGTTTTCATCAAGGCGCTTTTCATGACGCTTGTAGAAGAAACGCAGTTCTCTCGGGATCGCATAGTTGAAGATCAGGCGGCCCGGGGTGGTGATGACAAGATCATCATCAGATTCATTGAATCCGTCCGGACGATCTTCCTTCGGGATGAAGACCTTGATGAAATCATGGATCTTGATCTGATGCAGGTTGTAAGCCAGCATGACTTCGTCATAGCCGGTGTAAGCGCGAAGCTTGGAGGTGTCCATCTCGTCTTCGGCTTTTTTCCACTGCTTCATGACATCGAATTTCGCCTTCGGATTTTCTTTCTTTTCTTCATCGGTGAAATCGACCTTCGTATCGTTGGCTGTCTGTACGATGGTGAGGTAGTAGGAGCCGAGGATCATATCCTGCGAAGGAATAGCGACTGGCTTGCCGTCCTTCGTGGACAGGATGTTATTGATGGAGAGCATCAGGGTGCGTGCTTCAGCCTGCGCTTCGACGGACAGCGGCAGATGGCAGGCCATCTGGTCGCCGTCGAAGTCGGCGTTGTAGCCTGGGCATACGAGCGGATGCAGCTTGATCGCGCGGCCTTCCCAAAGGATCGGTTCAAAAGCCTGGATACCGAGTCTGTGCAGTGTCGGTGCGCGGTTCAGAAGGACCGGGTGTTCTTTGATGACATCGCCAAGGACTTCCCAGACTTCCGGAGCGAGCTTATCGACCTTCTTGCGTGCTGCTTTGAGGTTGCTTGCGACGCCTCTCTTGATAAGTTCATGCATGATGAACGGCTTGAAGAGTTCGATCGCCATTTCCTTCGGCAGGCCGCACTGGTACATTTTGAGCTCCGGTCCGACGACGATAACGGAACGGCCGGAGTAGTCGACACGTTTACCGAGGAGGTTCTGACGGAAACGTCCCTGCTTGCCCTTCAGCATGTCGGAGAGGGATTTCAGCGGACGGTTGCCCGGGCCGGAGACGGCACGTCCACGACGACCGTTATCGATCAGGGCATCGACAGCTTCCTGAAGCATACGTTTTTCGTTTCTGATGATGATCTCCGGAGCACCGAGTTCCAGAAGTCTCTTCAGACGGTTATTTCTATTGATGACGCGACGATAGAGGTCATTTAGGTCGGAGGTGGCGAAACGGCCGCCATCGAGCTGGACCATCGGACGCAGATCCGGGGGAATGACCGGCAGGACAGAGAGGATCATCCATTCCGGCTTGTTTCCGGAATGCAGGAAGGCTTCGACTTCTTCGAGGCGACGGATGCATCTGACCTTGCGCTGGCCGCTGCCCTCTTCGATCTCTTTCTGCAGTGCTTTTTCCAGCTTTGGCAGATCGAGCTCTTTCAGCAGGTACTGGATCGCTTCGGCCCCCATCTGGGCTTTGAATGCTTTCTTGCCATAGGTAGCTACGGCATCCTGATATTCCTGTTCATTCAGGACCTGACACTTGGACAGATTCGTATCGCCCGGATCGAGGACGATATAAGCAGCAAAGTAGAGGACTCTTTCGAGCTGGCGAGGAGAGATCTCAAGGATGAGGCCGATACGGGACGGTGTGCCCTTGAAGTACCAGATATGGGAAACCGGGCAGGCCAGAGAAATATGGCCCATGCGTTCACGGCGGACTTTGGAGGAGGTGACTTCGACACCACACTTATCGCAGACGGTGCCTCTGTAACGCATCTTTTTGTACTTGCCGCATTTGCATTCCCAGTCTTTGGTCGGTCCGAAAATCTTTTCACAGAAGAGGCCGTCGGTTTCTGCCTTCAGGGTTCTGTAATTGATGGTTTCCGGCTTCGTCACTTCCCCGTGAGACCATTCAAGGATCTTTTCCGGAGAAGCGATACCGATTTTCATGGAATCAAATTCATTTACATCTAACAATTGATTAGCGCTCCTTTCCGGAATCAGTCATCCTGGCTGTCATTCGTAAAGCCAAGTTCTGTATCAAGATCAGTTTCACCAAAGCCGGCTTCTACGGGAGCCTGTGCATTGGCTTCTGCTTCGAGTGTATCATTGAAGGATGCGACATCATCGCCGGCGTTTTCGATAGCGCCATTCATGTGGCTTTCCATGTCGTTTCTGGAATCGGAAACGGCATCATCACCTTCCATAGCTTCTTTCAGTTCATCCTTATGCCATGGCTGTCCGCCGCCGTAGCCCTGCTCCAGATCGCTTTCATCGAGCTCTTTCAGGACGACTTCATCGCCATTTTCATTCAGGATACGGACGTCGAGACCGATGGACTGGAGTTCCTTCATGAGGACCTTGAAGGATTCCGGTACGCCCGGACTCGGGATGTTTTCGCCCTTGACGATCTTTTCATAGGCTTTGACACGGCCGATGACATCATCGGACTTCACAGTCAGGATTTCCTGCAGCGTGTAAGCCGCGCCGTAGGCTTCGAGAGCCCAGACTTCCATTTCACCGAAACGCTGGCCGCCGAACTGTGCCTTGCCGCCCAGCGGCTGCTGGGTAACGAGGGAGTATGGGCCGGTGGAGCGGGCATGGATCTTATCATCGACGAGATGATGGAGCTTTAACATGTATTTCCAGCCGATGGTGACCTGATTGTCCAGTTTTTCACCGGTACGGCCATCATAGAGGTCCGTCTTCGCACCAGCCGGGAGGCCTGCTGCCTTCAGGGTCGCTGCGAGGTCTTCATCTCGGCAGCCGTCGAAGACCGGGGTCGCGATATGGATGCCGGACTCGGTCGGTTCAGGCATGCCGTATTTTTCGAAATCATAGCCGCAGTCGATGAGGCGCTGCTTCATTTCTTCGTACTTCGGAGAGCCGACACCGGCAGCCATCGCCGCATGGATCTCTTCGCCGAGCATGTGGCAGGCCCAGGAAAGATGGATTTCCAGGATCTGGCCGATGTTCATTCGGGACGGTACGCCCAGTGGGTTCAGTACCAGATCGACCGGACGGCCATCCGGGGTGAACGGCATATCTTCGACAGGCATGATGCGGGAGCATACGCACTTGTTGCCGTGACGGCCTGCCATCTTATCGCCTTCACGGATCTTACGTTTCTGCGCGATGTAGACGCGGACGAGCTTGTTCACGCCCGGTGCCAGCTCATCACCGTTTTCACGGGTGAAGACCTTGACATCGACGACCTTGCCGAATTCGCCGTGCGGCACACGCAGGGAGGTATCACGGACTTCTCTTTCTTTGTCACCGAAGATCGCACGCAGCAGTCGTTCTTCCGGCGTCAGCTCCGTCTCGCCCTTCGGGGTGACCTTGCCGACCAGGATATCGCCAGGACGGACGTCAGCGCCGACCATGATGATACCGTTTTCATCGAGGTATTTCACAGCGTCTTCCGAAACAGAAGACAGCTGACGGGTGATCTCTTCCTCGCCCAGCTTCGTGTCGCGGGCATCGCATTCATATTCTTCGATATGGATGGAGGTGTACAGGTCATCCTTGCAGAGACGTTCGGAGATCAGAACGGCGTCTTCATGGTTGTACCCTTCCCAGGATACGAAAGCTACGAGTACATTGTGGCCGAGAGCCAGCTCGCCGCCATCGGTCGCCATGCCGTCTGCCAGTGTGTCTCCCGCTTCTACGCGGTCGCCCTTGGATACGATCGGGTGCTGGTTGATGCAGGTGGACTGGTTGGAACGCATGAATTTGATGATGTCGTAGGTATCAAGCTCGCCATTGTCAGCGCGGACGATGATCTGGCGGCCCGTGACTCTTTCGACAGTGCCGGCATGTTTCGCCAGGATGCAGACACCGGAGTCCTGACCAGCGACCCATTCCATGCCGGTGCCGACGAGCGGTGCTTCCGGACGCAGGAGCGGTACAGCCTGACGCTGCATGTTCGCACCCATCAGAGCTCGGTTCGTATCATCGTGTTCGAGGAATGGAATGAGGGAGGTACCGATGGAGACGACCTGCTTCGGAGATACGTCCATCAGCACGACTTCTTCCGGTTCCGCTTCGAGTACGTCCGGGCCGCGGCGGCTCGCTACATTCTTATGAACGAAATGACCTTCTGCATCGAGCGGTTCGCTCGCCTGTGCGATGATCTTATCTTCTTCGATATCAGCGGTGACATATTCACACTTATCAGTGACAGTGTGGGTCTTTTCATCGATCAGACGGTACGGTGTCTCGATGAGGCCGTACTTGTTGATGACGCCGTAGTTGGACAGAGAGGAGATCAAGCCGATGTTCGGACCTTCAGGGGTTTCTACCGGGCACATACGTCCATAGTGGGAGTAATGTACGTCGCGGACTTCGAAGCCTGCACGTTCACGGGAAAGACCGCCAGGTCCCAGAGCGGAAAGACGACGCTTATGCGTGAGTTCTGCCAGCGGGTTCGTCTGGTCCATGAACTGAGACAGCTGGGAGCTGCCGAAGAATTCCTTGATAGCAGCTACGACCGGGCGGATATTGACGAGCGCCTGTACGCTCATCTTATCCTGGTCCTGGGTGGTCATTCTCTCGCGAACCACTCTTTCCATACGGGTGAGACCGATACGGAACTGGTTCTGCAGGAGCTCACCGACGCAGCGGACGCGGCGGTTGCCCAGATGGTCGATGTCATCACTCTTGCCATAGCCCTGCATCATGTTCAGGAGATAGTCAATGCAGGCGATGATATCACAGATCTCCAGCGTGCGGTAATTGTCTTCGCGGTTGCCGGAAGAGCAGATCACCTTGACCGGGGTGCCATCATCCTTCTGGGTCATGACTTCGACCTGATCATAGGAAGAGAATACACCGCTTTCTTCGATCCTTGCGATCGCTTCTTCATCGATGGTGCTGTTGCCTTCGATGACCACTTCACCCGTTTCCATATTGACGATCGGGCCTTCGGTCTTGTGACCGAGGAGACGGTTCTTCCAAGCCAGCTTCTTATTCAGTTTGTAACGGCCGACCTTCGCGAGATCATAACGGCGCGGATCAAAGAAGAAATTATGGAGCAGTGTCGTACCACTATCTTCGGTGGCCGGTTCGCCCGGACGGAGCTTGTGATAGATCTCGATCAGAGCGGACTTTCTGTCTGTGGTGCTGTCTTTTTCCAGCGTCTTTTCGATATGGATATCATGATCGAAAAGCTCCAGGATCTCTTCATTGGAAGAGTAGCCCAGCGCACGGATGAGGACAGTGACTGGCATCTTACGGTTACGATCGATACGGACGGAGACGGAGCCGGCCGGATCCGATTCCAGTTCGATCCACGCACCGCGGTTCGGGATCAGCTGCGCGGTATAGATCTCCTTGTCGAAAGCATCTCTTTCGCGCTTGTAGTATACGCCAGGGGAACGAACCAGCTGAGATACGATGACACGCTCGGCACCATTGATAATGAATGTGCCCGTGTCCGTCATGACCGGGAAATCCCCCATGAACAGATCGTGCTCTTTCAGCTCGCCGGTTTCCTTGTTTTCCAGACGCGTCTTCACGTACAGCGGAGCGGAGTAGTTCACATCCTTCGCCTTGCACTGTTCGATATTGTACTTGCCCTTGCCGAAATAGAAATCGCCAAAGTGCAGCGCCCATTTCTTAGCGCTGTCCTCGATAGGAGAAATATCTGCGAAAACATCCTTCAGCCCTTCCTTGCAGAACCATTCATACGACTTCGTCTGCAGATCGAGCAAATGGGGCATCTTCAGTACTTCCTGCGATCTGGCATAGGTGTATCTCTTCTTCTTCCCTACCACGACAGGTCTGAACATCTTGCTGTTCGGCATTCCTTGCCTCACCCTTTCATAAAAAAACATGGCTTTCTTCCTCCCGGAAAAAAGAAGCAGGAAATCGAACCAATCATCGAGTCCCTGCCTGCCTCCGGAAGCATTACACAACCTTATTATATATACTCTACTAAAAGAACCGTTGCGAATAAAGATTATATCACACAAAGTCAATATCCGCAACATTTTCCGCGAAAACCCGCATAAAGATTTCTTCTATAATACATATCGTTTATTTTCTTTTATAGAAATTATCATGCGCCATATAAAAGTTTTTATGCGTCAATTTTCCTATTGACTTTTTCAGGATCTTCGTTCCGGCTTATTCTAGCATTGTGCTTTGAAAAATGCAAGGGGACCAGCGTCCAGTGAGCGATGACGATTCGCCAAGAAAAGGCGCTGATCTTCACGGAGGAGTGTTTCCGGAAAAGCCCCTCTCATCTAATTTGCTCACCGATACCCCGAGTAAACATTCGCATTTCATATTGGTAAATTAAAAACGGAAAGCGCATAATGAATGAAACGATTCCCCCCCGTCACTTCACAACAAGGAGGTCCCATGGAAAAAGAAAAGAGAACGATCAAGAAAAGAAAAGGCTTCATGCTTTTAGAGCTCATTATCGTAGTCGCCATCATCGGCATCCTCGCCGCCGTCGCCATTCCGAACTTCGTCGGCATGACCGACGAAGCAAAGGTCGCCAAGATCCAGTCTGATCTTTCCACCATCGGCACCGCCATGGAAGTCTACCACGTCAAGAAAGGCGGCACCTACCCCACCGACCTCTCCACTCTCGCAGGCGATAACGGCTATCTGAAAAAAGTCCCCGAACCGCCCACGGGTGCCGGTGCTTATACCGTAGGAAGCAAAGGCGAAGTCACCTGCACCTTTAATGGCGTCACCTACTCCTCCTTCGGCACATCGACGGGAAGTGCAGACAGCAATACAGGGAAATAATCACTCACAAAAGCGCGCCCTCACACTGATATGATCCCCCCTAAATCAGACAACGTAAATAACCAAACTGCTTTAGGGGATTTTTAATGCCCAAATGAAACGCCGTGATCCCAGAGCGCAGGAAGTAGCGTATGGAGTACCGTGTTTCCCGTTTTCCGATGCCCTCCCGTTTCTTATTGACCGCAAACAAAAAAGATTTCTCGCTTGCGCTCGAAATGACAGTATGGGAAAGCTATGCAGGGACATGGCTCTCCCTCCTTCCTATGGAAGGAGGTGCCCCGAAGGGGCGGAGGTTGGCTCACACAGCGGAATAAAAAGGAATGGGTAAGGAGCATTTTCTCATATCGCCTTCCCAAGCACAGGGCGCGCTTTTGTGCGTGATTGACAGCTGATAAGCCTGCGTGCCTTGCAGAAAAGACCACTCTCCCGTATCGTAGGCGTAACTGCTGGCAATGAAAGAGAAAATGACCTGCCCCCCCCAAAATAAAACGGCAGCGAAGCCCCCGAGGCGGATGACATGCCAGCAAGCAAAAAACACCAGCCATAAAGACTGGTGCTTTTGCTTGCCATAGCAGGATTTCAAAAACAATTAGAAACGATATCCGGCCTGGATGTACCACTGGTTCGACTGGGTATCACTGCCCTTCTGATAGCGATAGCTGCCGCCCAAAGTCCATGTGCTGTTTTCTGCTTCTACGCCGAGGCGAGCTAGGAAGGCACTTTCACCGATGTCGAAGGAGAAAGTATCCGCTGCATTGCCGAGGCTGACGGTTTCCTTCGTGTCCTTATCTCCCATCGCGAAATTGTACCCGATTTCTGCGACCGGGGTAAGGCTCCAGTTGCCATTCTTGACCTCATGACGGAATTCCACGCCGACCGGCAGATTCCAGAGGTTGGCATTTTCCGTTTCATGCTTCATGCCAAGGCTGTCTGTAAAGTCTCCGGTATGGATGCGGTAGTAGCGAAGTCCTGCATACGGAGTCAGGGAAGACGCGCCAAGCGCAATTTCCTTCTCAGCACGAATGCCGGCGAAGAAGGCATTGCCATCCACAGAACCCTTGATGGTCGTTCCCGGCTGGGTCTGCTCCAGATCATTATCGCTCTTGATGAAACCGATATCCGCTTTATATTGGATACCGCCAGCGGTGAAGTGATGGTACACATCACCGCCATAGTACTTGGTATCATTCTTCCCGGTTACGCCATCCTTCTCTGTATGGCTACCATCCGCATACGCAAAAGTGATGCCCGTGCGGGAGTTTTCATCGGAAATCAGATCACTGCCGATGAGGAAGCCATTGTACTTCACATCATACTTCGCCTTTCGTCCAGCGACCTGGAGCCCGTCCACCTTCTTATCCTGACGGAGGTAGTTTGACCAGATGCCGCTTCCTTCTCCCTTGTGGTCAGCGATCATGCCGGAGAAATCCTGTGCAAATCCATATGTGCCGTGGGTCACGCCTGCCATTTCAGCGATCGCCGCTGCATGTTCAAACGCATTAATCCCCTGTGCATCATCCGGTGTGTCTGGGCCAAATGCCTTCACCACGAAGTCCTTCGGTTTTCCTTCATTCTCATACGCTTCTTCCAGGATGTGAGAAAACAGGGAACCCTTAGAAATCTCTGCGATATTTGACTTGAAGGTGTAGTTGCCGTCTGCATCCTTTTGGGCTATCACGAAGCGGCTGTCACCATAAATGTGCTTGAACTCATTTCCTTTGTTTTCCGTCCCGTTCTTAATAATAGCGGTAGAAACATCATAGCCCGTATCACCCTTCTTCGCATTCGCGATATACAGGCTGCCCTTCGTCACGTCGACCGTGCTGCTACTATCCGCCGTGATGATGGTCTTCACCTTGTTGTCAGTACCTGCTTCCGCCTTGATGCCAGCGCCCTCTGCCAGCGTGACGCTGCCGCCATTGGTGGCTTCAATCTTCGCGTCGCCGCTTACGGTATTATCGGTGCCTTTGATCGTATAAGAAGAATTTGTCCCGTCGACTGTGACCGTGCTGTCGTTGGCGAGCTTCATCTGGTTCGTGATGAGCTTCGAGCCATCTTTGACCCGAAGCGTGCCGCCATTCATATCGAGCGTATCCTTGACCTCGACAGTCACCCCATTATTCTGCGTGACATCCAGCGGCTGGATATCCTCGTCCGCATCGAGTGCCAGCGTAGTCACCTCATTCTGAATGCCGTTCAAAGACAGCGTGGTATTATTCAGCGTCATCTTGTTCGCGATCAGCGTGCCGACGCCAGCGATGTCGATATCAGATTTATCCATAGTAATCTGGTCCGCATTTACCGTGCCTGCCGCGAGGATAAGTTCACTCCCATTCTTCAGTGCCATCTGCTGGACATTCACCTCAGCAGGAGATACCTCATCATCGGAATTATCATCAGAACAGCCTACATAAATAGAAGAGTCATCTGCCGTCAAACTCTTTACGTCGAGCTTGGCACCACGATAAGCACAAAATGCCACCTTATTGGTAAGATTGATATCGTCAGTACTCAACGACCCGCCCATAAATCTGATAGTGGAAGTACCATCCGCCTTGATCGTTTTCGCTGTAGTTACCGTGTTTGTAAATTCCATTTCACGGTTTTTCATTTCAACGGAGTTCAAAGTGGCTGTGCTATCAAAGAAGTTTATCCCTTGATCTGCAATCGCCTCGTCGGATGTTAATTTCAATGTACCATTTACCGTGAACTGACTATTCTTTATATCTGCATGTCCATACTTTATAAATGTAGCGTTATTCAGTTCAATCTTGCTGTTCGTTGCAGTAATCTGAGCATCCCCTTTATCTGCCTCATAGTCCGTTCCATTTACAGTAATCACGCCTGCCTTAAAAGACCCGCCTTTGATTTCTGCGGAAGAACTATCCATAGTGAGTTGCTTGACTGTGAGCTGACTATCATTAAAATATGTAGACCCATATTTCCCAACATTCATTGTATTGGCCGTCACCGTACTCGACTCGCTGACCTTCAGTTCGGCACGATCTACATGGCCATTGTAAGAATTACCCGTCACATCGATGGTATCTGCTTTAATCGTAGATTTCCTATTTACAGTGAACGAGGTGGCCTTATCCAGCTTATTGATCGTATCGCTATTCTCTTTCTCTACCTGCGCGGTATTCGTATTCGGTCCCCAGGCTCTGACAACGATTTCTCCGCCCTTCTTAATACCGGTAGCTGCCTGCGTATATTCATCCGTAGCACTCAGATCCCCCGTCAGATCCAAAACCGCGCCATTCGTGACCGTCATTGAGCCTTTATTCTGCACCAAAGCATTCTTAACATTGGCCTTACCGCCATCAATGGTCAGAGTACCGACTGGCAGCCCTTCTTCCACTTTGCCTTGCCCGAATTCATTCCCAGCATACAGCGCCACCCCTGTGGTAGTGCTGTTCTTCAAAATAATCGTACTATTGCTAGCCAAAACACCTGTCTCGATCGTCGTCCCATCCGTGGTAGCAGTGCTTCCACCATCCGCAGTGAAGGCTACGCCCGGCACTTTAATGCTTCCGCCCTTCATGATCAGCTTACTGGAGCTATCCAATCCCACCTCATTCGCGGTTCCTTTATCATTGAAATTGACGTTATTCGCCGTTAATTTTGCTCCATCCGTCAGCCAAATGCCTCTTACATCTTGGCCAGTAATGGACAGGCTGTCATCCGCAGCTTTATCCACCAATGTATTATCTACTTTCACGCACTTAATAGGATCATACTGCTCCACCGTCATGCCTTTAACTACGACCTCATTCGCCGTGTTATCTGCCCAGGATGAAACCACCCCCATCATTCCGAAGACCAGCGAAAAGGCGGCAATCTGTGCTAACATCTTTTTGCTTTTCATTTGCATTCCTCTTTTCTGCGAGACACGCTCGCCAAACCACGAAGAATCTAAAACAACTATTATTTAGCAACCTAAAAACCTGCTTAAAGTTTACCCTCCCAGTCATATTGTTAAATTTCTATATATCTATATTAAATATGCATAGGTGCTATAGGAAATAATATAGAGAAGAATCATATTGCAAGAGTGACTTATGAAAAAACACTTCGGGCATCGCCTAATAAAAAAAGCGGCAAAGCCGCTACCATACAAGTCTTCCCCGCATGGGGAAGAGGGACCGCATCAGCGGCGCTCGGGTGCTTTCGTTAGCAGCACAAATGCGCCTCTCTTTCCCTGTACTACCAGCTGTCTTTCATACCATAGTCACCCTATCCGCCCCTACGGGCCACCTTCCCCTAAAGGGGAAGGCTGCGATACGAGATTACCATCCTCTAAAAAAAGCGGCGAAGCCGCCCTTGTGAATCCATCCGCTCCCCAAGTACCGTCATACCGAGCGAAGCCGAGGGATCTTTATTGCACTGCCGCCATATGCACACATGCGCCCTCACTCAAACGACACCTTGGTGCTTCCTTTTTCGCCTTTCCCTCGCTCACGGTTTACCGGTCTGCAAGAAGGATCCCTTCACTTCGGTCGGGATGACGTTTAAGGGAAACGGATAG
>OGDF01005395.1_pt1 | contig 13624 bp, 12 predicted proteins | sample 1570141 | NCBI WGS metagenome assembly OGDF01 (sample SAMEA4370581, study PRJEB24528) | human gut metagenome | reverse complement strand
ACTGTTGTCTTAACTCCTCAGCGACCGTAGGGAGCGATAACTCCTTTAACTCCTTAACTCCTTTAACTCCTTTAACTTCTGAACTTGCAAAACTTCAGTAACTTAAAAATAAAAGAAAGTATGAAGAAAATTTCATTGAGTGTAGTTTGCCCCATGGCATCCTGCACACGCAGCAACACTTGCGCCCGTTATGCGCAGTATGTCAAGGCACTTACCGGTGCCGATACCTTTGAGGTGCTCAATGTGAAGCACCTGCAGTGTGAGGGCGAGAAGTGCCCCTATCATCTTGTGTCAGAAAAGCAAGTATGGGCAAGGGGATTCCAGCGCATCTACAGTACCATCCCGGCGGGAAGAACCCATTATTTCTATTCCCGTACGCCTTATGCCCGGCGCAGGTTTTATAAGGCGAAGAATGGCGAGATAGCCATTGACCCCGACATGCAGCAACACCTTCTCTCCATCTTCCGGGAGCACGGTGCTGACATGAGCATCGGCTTCGACAGTTATGAAGAAAAGGACGTACTGGTGGAGAAATAAGTATCACGTGGATGCGCTACTCCGCATACAGTTTCATCGTGTCCTGACGGGTAAAGGCCAGTTCTCTGTAGAAGTCGCGAAGATAGGCAGAGAGTTCGGTCTTGTCGTCGGAAGAAACGAAGAGATTGTCACCTAACTGGCGTTCCAGGGAAGTCAGGGCATCAGAGAGACTCTCTATCTCGCCCTCGTAATCCCTGCCCTCATCAGGACTGCGGCGGATGCGATGATATTTGATGTCCTCGGCAAGGGCATTCTTCATCTCTACCAACTTGTCGGCATGAGGAGCAAAGAGTGCTTTGATGACGAGCGCCCGGATGGCATCCCTCTCCTCCGGCTCCTGCCACAGGCAATGGTAGATGGGAAGAAGATCGCATACCGCCACTTCCGCCCGATCCTGCATAAAGGCTGAGGTACGAAGCAGGCGCATGATGTTCTTCCAGCGACGGTCGCTCACATACACATGACGGCGCTCTGCAGCCTCATCCACATTCACGGCTCTCAGGGATTTGCGGATAGCAGAAATGGCATCGAGTACCTCCTCCTTCACTCCTATACGATCGATAGCCTTCGACCATTCCGCATACTCCTCGGCAGTAATCGCATTCGAATTGGCTTTCCCTTCGGCCGCCGAACTTTGTTCTTCACTCTTCACCTCCAACAGCATCTCTCGGAAGTTCTTCTCCTGCCGGATGGGACGGCTCTCTATGCGGATGACGAATCGGTCCCACAGTGCCTCCAGTCCCTCGCCCTTGGCTGGCAACTCGTTGCTGGCAGCCACGAGGAGTTTCAGTGGCAACACTATTTCGCGTATGCCGTTGCGGAACAGTTTCTCGTTGATGACCGTGAGCAGGGTGTTCTGTATGGCAGGACCCGCCTTCCATATCTCATCGAGGAACACGACATCGGCTGTAGGAAGATAACCATCCACAGCACGCTCATAGGTATCGGAGGTCTTCAGTTTCTGTATGCTCACAGGACCGAAGATCTCATCGGGCGTAGAGAAGCGCGACATGAGATACTCGAAATTGCGTGCTCCACGGAAGGCACACTTCAGCTGTCGTGCCACCATACTCTTGGCCACACCCGGTGGACCTAAAAGAATAACGCTCTCGCCTGCCAGAGCGGCAAGGAGCGAGAGCGATATTTCTGTTTCTTTCTCATAAATGCCCCGGTTCATATCCCGAAGCAAGAGTTTGAATCTTTCAAGCATGTATCTTATTTCACATTACCAACTTTGATCAAATACTCAGCGATCTGAACGGCATTGAGCGCTGCGCCCTTGCGAATCTGGTCGCCTGTGAGCCACAATGTATTGCCGTTGTCATCGGCGAGATCCTTACGGATACGGCCTACATAGACATCGTCCTTACCCGCACTCTCCAAAGGCATTGGATATACGTAGTTCTGTGCGTCGTCCTTTACGGTTACGCCAGGAGCAGCCTCCAAAGCCTTTCGGATGTCCTCTACTGCCAATGGCTTCTCGGTCTCGAACCATACGCTCTCTGAGTGAGAACGAAGTGAGGAAACACGTACACAAGTGGCACTGGTGCGAACATCAGAGTGCATGATTTTACGAGTCTCGTTGTACATCTTCATCTCCTCCTTGGTATAGTCGTTAGGAGTCATCTTGTCTATCTGAGGAATGACATTGTATGCCAACTGATGTGGGAACTTGTTGATATGGTCTGTCTTGCCAGTCTCGATGATGTCCTTATACTGCTGCTCAAGCTCAGCCATGGCTGCAGCACCAGCACCCGAAGCACTCTGGTAAGAAGAAATATGAATCTTCTTGATATGGCTCAGGTCGTCGATAGGCTTCAATACCACTACCATCATGATGGTGGTGCAGTTTGGATTGGCGATGATGTTGCGTGGACGGTTGAGCGCATCCTCGGCGTTTACCTCTGGTACTACCAATGGCACATCGTCGCACATACGGAAAGCGCTTGAGTTGTCAATCATCACAGCACCATACTTGGTGATAGTATCGGCAAACTCCTCTGAAGTTCCACCGCCAGCAGATGTGAATGCGATATCGACATCTTTAAAATCATCGTTATGCTGCAAGAGTTTCACCTCATAGTCCTTTCCCTTATAGTTGTATTTTCGTCCAGCCGAACGCTCAGAACCAAACAACACCAACTCATCCATTGGGAAATTTCTCTCAGCAAGGATACGCAGGAATTCCTGACCTACTGCACCGCTTGCACCAACAATTGCTACTTTCATAATCGATTTTTTTTAAAAGTTGTTTAAAGTGAATCTTTTGGAAAAGAAAAGAATGCTCCTTTCCAGCATGATGATTTCTCATCTTTGGTTGTCTTCTAACGCTTATCCTCTCAAATCCGCTGCAAAGGTAAGACTTTTTCTACAATATCAAGCAAAAAATCCCATAAATTATTGCTTTTTGTTGCATTTTTATTACTTTTGCTAACATTTCTGCATTATTTTGCATAAAATAAGAGAAAAATATTCGTTCAACTCCTTACCTATCCCATCGAAATGTCGCTATAAGATATAATAAACAACCCAACAAAAGCCAGACAAGCCCATCAAGCATTAACTTTTAAAGATTCCATCATTTCGCAGATTGACATTTTCAAAGGTTGCAACTCATTTTCTATTATCCACCAAATCTGATCAGCATCAACCTCAAAATAATGATGAGTTATAATATCACGTAAACCTTTCACATTCTTCCAATCTATCTCAGGATGAGTTGAAAGGAGTTTGCCTTTTGTTACCTTATCAAGTCCTTTTAGACTTTCTCCTATAGCTATGAATTGCATACATATAGAATCGAGAATTGCAACACCTGTTGAAGACATAAGAAAATCATCACCACAGCTATAGGGTTGCGAACGCTCTTCTATATGTTCTATAGAAGTATGTACTCTGTGAAGAATATCCAGTGCTATATCTTTATCCTATTGCATAAATTCCATCACGTTCTATTCTTGACTTAAAGAAAGGACTCATATTTTTATGAATACGCACCACATCTACTGAACACTTGAACAAGCCTTCTAAAAATTCTTTCAAGTCTGCCAACAAAAAAGGATTGGGAGTTTCTGTTTCTACACATACATCCAAATCGCTTTGTTCTGTCTGTTCATTTCGTGAGACAGAGCCAAATATACGCAGAGTCTTTATTCCAAAATCATTTGTGATTTTGGAACTATTCTGCCTAATGATTGTTATATAATCTTGAACGGATCTCATAACGCTAATTTTTAAACACAGCAAAAATAATAAATTATCTGATATCTTCCAAACTTTTTGCTGATTTTCCGCATCTTTCCCCACAAAATCATTCATCCATCGCCGCTACTCATATTTATGATGAAACATCAGCAGACAGAGGGCTTATCTTTCTATCTTAAGTTTACTTTCCGGGTGCAAATTTACAAAAATCTTTGCACATATAATTGATAAGGAGGCAAAAGACTTTGCTTTTTCAAGATTTATTATTATTTTTGCACCCATATTATAGGAAGAGTGATGCAGCTGATGCTTGAGAACTCTCCCGAAAAACTGAATGCCTATGCTGAACATTGCACAATATTTCCCGATAACCGACCCTACGCTGATCTTCTTCGTCGTGATGATCATCATCCTCTTTGCGCCTATCATCATGGGTAAGCTCCGCATTCCACACATCATCGGTATGGTATTGGCAGGAGTACTCATAGGCAAATACGGGCTCAACATCCTGGAGCGCGACTCTTCCTTTGAGTTGTTTGGCAAGGTTGGTCTGTACTACATCATGTTTCTGGCTGCCCTCGAGATGGACATGGAGGGTATGAAGAAGACGAAGTCGAGACTGCTCACTTATGGTCTGCTGACGTGCTTTATTCCTTTCGGACTCACCTATTGGATGAGCGTCACACTCTTGGACTATTCCACTAAAGCCTCATTCCTGCTGAGCTGTATCATGGCCTCGAATACGCTCATCGCCTACCCCATCGTGTCACGTTACGGACTGCAGCAGAAGCCGAGCGTCACGCTGAGTGTGGGGTCGAGCATGATCTCCCTGCTCATCGCCTTAGTGATGCTGGCGGGTCTGGTGGCTTCGTTCACCGAGCACGACGGCGTACTCTTCTGGGTACTCTTTGCAGCCAAGTTTGCAGCCTATTGTGGCGTGATGATATTCCTCATACCCCGTCTCACCCGATGGTTTCTTCGCCGATACAGCGATGCCGTGATGCAGTTTATCTTCGTCATGGCCATGCTCTTCATGAGTGCCGCCCTCTCGCAGATGGTAGGCATCGAGGGAGTCTTTGGTGCCTTCTTTGCGGGTCTTATATTAAATAGGTATATACCTCATGTGTCACCACTGATGAACCGGCTCGAGTTTATCGGCAACGCCCTCTTCATTCCCTACTTCCTGATAGGAGTGGGCATGCTGATCAATGTGGGACTGCTCTTCCAGGGCGGTCATATTCTCTGGGTGGTGCTGTGCATCGTGTTCTTTGGCACCCTGGGCAAGGCCATTGCCGCCTATGCTGCCTGCTTTGGCTTCCGCCAGCCCCTGTCTTCGGGTCACATGATGTTCGGTCTTACCTCAGCCCATGCTGCCGGCAGTATCGCCATGGTGATGGTGGGAATGAACATTCTTGTAGGCAAAAACACCTATCTTGTCGACGACGACATGCTCAACGGCGTGGTGATCATGATACTGTGCACCTGTATCATCTCCTCGCTGCTTACCGACTGGTCTTCGCGCATGATAGTACTAAGAGACAAGGAGCTGCCGGAGGCTGAGGACGAGAAGAGCGCCAACGACGAGAAGATACTCATCCCCGTGCGCTATCCCGAATATGCCGACAACCTGATGAGCCTCGCCTTCTTGGTGAGAAACCAGAAGCTGAACCGCGGTTTGGTTTGTCTCAATGTGGTGTATGAGGACAAAGACATGCGCTACAACCAGGAGCAGGGCAAGCGACTGCTCGAACATTGCAGTCAGATAGCAGCAGCCACCGATGTGCTCACGCAGACCCAGGTCAGAATAGCTGCCAACATAGCCAATGGCATCAAGCACGCCTTCAACGAGTTTCAGTGTTCCGAGATCATCATCGGCATGCACATGCATCCGGAGCGCTCACCTAAGTTCTGGGGCGAGTTCCATCAGAGTCTGTTCAATGGACTCAGCCGCCAGATCATCATGGCACGCATCCGCCAGCCGCTCAACACCATACGCCGCATACAGGTGGCTGTTCCTTCGAGAGCAGAGTTTGAGCCAGGCTTCTACCGCTGGGTAGAACGTCTGTCGCGCATGGCACGCAACCTCGACTGCCGCATACAGTTCCATGGCCGTATGGAGGCTCTTTCGCTCATCAACGAGTTTATCAAGAACCGCTATCCCGAGGTCCGTTCCGACTATACGCTCATGACCCATTGGAACGAGATGCCCCAGATAGCCTCGCAGATAGCTCCCGACCACATGTTTGTGGTGGTAACAGCCCGCAAGGGAACCGTCTCTCACAAGGCTGCCCTTGAGCGTCTGCCCGAAGAGTTGACCCGTTTCTTCTCCGGCACCAATCTGATGATTATCTTCCCCGACCAGCATGGTGATGCCTCTGGCGAGCATCTCACCTTTGCCGAGCCTCAGCATCAGGAGGAAGAGAGTGCCTACGAGATGATGAGCCGCTGGCTGAAACGGCATTTCAAGTTTTAGGGTTTTCAAAGAACCGGAAACTCTATAATCAACTTTCGAAAATGTGGAAGTTAAAGAAGTTAAAGAAGTTAAAGCCATATGCTTTATCGCTAAAGGCAGCATCCAGGCCTGTCTGCCAAGTGGCGCAAAGATGAATGTCACTGCCGACGAGAATGGTTTATTCCAGCTCCGCATGGCAATGAACGATGGCTTCTACTATGCTTTCAACAAGTAACCGAACCTACACAAGTTCACTTTGACTTTATCAGTCACTTTGAACCTTTATTGAAGACGCAAGAACTTTCGATAACCATCGTCAGCCCTTGCGTCTTTAATTTTTTCTACCCTCACCGACATCAAGGGAGGCTATAAATTCCAAACTTATATATTACTGTGTATTCATGCGCAGGCTTCCTGCTGACAGATTTCCACTTTTCACCTTCAGCTCCACCTTGCCTGCCTGACGACGGGAACGGAGAACGATACAGGCGGCACCCTCGTAAAGACTTCGGGAGGCATGGCTTGCCAACTGCTTGTCACCTACCGGCAACTCAGACGAAGCCATATCGCCGTTGCCTACAGCCACGATATCTGCCTCACCCTTCAATTCTATCTGCAACAACTGATGGGCACTCAGCACCCTGCGACCTTTGCGGTCGGTTGCCATGACTCTGACAAACTGCAGGTCCTTGCCATCGGCTTGCCAGCAACGAGACTCCGGTTCCAGCCTGAGCGCCACAGCCTCTCCGGTAGTGGTAAGCTGATGACGCGCCACTACCTTTCCTGCCTTTCTTGCCACAGCCATCAATGTGCCAGGCTCATAAGGCACAGCATCCCAGCGTATGCGGTTGCGCAGTTTGGGATCAGCGTCATTCTTTTTTACTCCCAGGCTCCTGCCATTGAGCAGCAGTTCCACCTCATCGACATTCGTGTAGGTATAGAGTGAGAGCTGCTCGCCCTGGTTTCGGTTCCAGTTTTCAGACAACCGTTGGGTAGCCACATTGATGCCGTTCCACTGCGTATCGGTGCCAGCCTTCTCAATGATGGCGATATGTACGAGGGGCTCTTCAGAGAACATACTCTTCACGAAGTAGGCATCGGGCTTGGGAAGCATGGTCATATCGAACACTCCCTTGTTCCATCCCTTCAGCGGCCAGCCCAAACTCTCGCCTAAGTAGTCGACAGCCCCCCAGTAGGCAAGTCCCATCACCTTGTCGAGATTCATCTCAAAGAAGTTGGGTCCCATGGCTTCTGTGCTCGCCTCGCTCTGATAGAATATCTTTTCGGGATAACGCTTCATGTCGCCGGGGAAGTACATATAACGGTAATTATACGAGTTGACTTCTGTGGCAACAGCCAGATCGGCAGGCAACGAGTCGGTATCGATATTGCGATAACGCGGATGCATCGCCACCGTGGTGAGACGGGTATGGTCATAGCGATGCAGCAGTTGGCGCATCAGTCGGTAGAGGGTCACTCCCCAGTCGTTGAAGGGCATGTCGGCATGATGCTGCAGCTCGTTGCCCAAGCTCCATAGGACGACGCAGGGATGATTGCGGTCGCGCTTCACCCACTCGGGTATGTTCTTCTGCCAAAGGCTCAGGAAGTCTCCCCTGCCGCCAGTGAACTGCGAGTTCCATTTATCATACAGCTCGTCGACCACCAAGATGCCATACTGGTCGCACAGGCGCAACAGGTCCTCGCTGTAAGGATTATGGGATGTACGAATATGATTGAAGCCAAAGCGCTTCATGGTGAGCAACTGCTGCTCGATGGCACGAGGATAGGCTGCTGCACCAAGGGCTCCCAAGGTGTGATGATTGGCATAACCCTTGAGCAACACTTTCTGTCCGTTGAGCAGGAGTCCGTGCTGGGGCGACAGTTCTATGGTACGCATGCCGAAGTGCTCGCGTGTTTTGTCAGCCACTCTTCCTTCCTTGTCGTAGAGCGTCACCTCGGCAGTATAGAGATAAGGACGGTCGCACGACCACAGTTGGGCGCCCTCCAGCGTGATGGCTGGCAGTTCATATTCTCGGTCGCGCCACTTGGCATTGAAAGGCATGTCGGTTTTCTGCTGCGCCACTACTCTGCCTGTCATGTCGAGGATTTTCACCTCTATGGGCATCGCGCCTAAATTCTCACCTTTCTGTTTCTTCTGTCGGTTTACGATCTCTGCCCTGATGTTCACCTCGCGGTTGTTGCGAGTGGTGATATAGAGAGGATGGCGAGGGAAATAGAGTTGGTCGTTGGTGATGATAAGACGGACATCACGGAAGAGTCCGCCACCCGTATACCATCGCGAGTTATTGGCAGCACGCGTATCTGTCCTCACTGCTATCTCGTTCTTCTCGCCGTAACGGAGCAACTGGCTCACGTCGATATCGAATCCTAAATAGCCATAGTCGGTTGCCCCTACATGCTGTCCGTTCACATAGACATCGCCCACAAGCATCATGCCTCCGAAGTCGAGCATCACCCGTCTTCCCTTCCATTCTTCCTGGGGTGTCAGTTCGTATCGATACCAGCCTATGCCCATCTCCTTGAATCCTCTTGCGCTGAGACGGCTTTTCACATTATTGGCAGCATCCTTGCTGTTGGCACGTTCGTCTGCCCCCGGTGCCACCCAGGGCTGATAGAGTTGGAAGTCATGAGGCAGGTTGACGACCTCGCATCCCTGCATAGCTTCATCCAAGAGATGGGGATTCTGAATGTTGCCAGATGGCTGGCTGATACCTTTTATATCGCCACGATGGAACTGCCATCCCCTGTTGATATCTATCGTATCTCGCACGGAAGCCTGTGCTGCCGTACTGCTCATCATAGCCCAGCCTGCCATGAGCAGCATGAGCCAAAAGTTCTTGTTGGTTTTCATCCTTGTAGTTGATTAGTTTTTTAATAATAGCACACAAATATACTAAATTACTATCATATAATGCAACTTTCGCATACGGGGAGTGAAGAGATGTTGGGGAAAATTAAGAAAAGTTGGGGGAAATTAAGAGAAGTTATGGAACAATTCCTACATCTTATACAAGAAGATGCAATAGGCTTCAACTGCTTACGAAGCCGCTTTCATTGCTCTACGAAATAGGCTTCATTGACCATCGAAGCCGCTTTCATATTTCGAGGCTTTTCTATTCCGTGCACTGTCCAAAAACTGGGTTATTGAAGTTTCGCAAGTTTTTCCCCACACGCCCTGAAAGGGCAGAAGCTCTTAGCCCAGGGCAGCGCCCTGGGTATAATGGCAATCAGCAAGGCGCCCTGTAAGGGCAAAAGCTTTGAAAATTGCCTGAGTTTTAAAGCTTTTGCCCTTACAGGGCGACAGGTTTGCGAACGTAATAACCCAGGGCGCTGCCCTGGGCTAAGAGCTTCTGCCCTTTCAGGGCGTGCTGCTTATAGGAGCTTCTGCCCTTTCAGGGCGTGTGGGGCTTACTTGCGAAACTTGAATAACTATCATACAACATTGTTGCCTTTAAAAGTGACAATAAAAAAAATTATAGCTCATTTTCTATCTTTTCTTTTATTACTTTTTGAGGTTTATACAAAATTGCGTATTTTTGCAAATGAATTTAGAACTTAATTCAAACAAATAACTATGAAGTATTTCAACTTTTTAGGAATCATCCTTATAATAGAAAGAAATATTTATGGTGGAACAATTATTCATGTTACCTACAAAGAGTTACAAATATCCAAAAGTATAAAAGGAGCTGTGACTGTCTTTTGTGGAAAATCTGAAATTTCAGAACTTAAATGGAATAATATCAAACAACAATGATAGACATCAAAGGAATAACAAAGAGCTTCGGCTCGCTGCAGGTACTTAAAGGTATCGACTTGCATATCAATAAAGGTGAGGTGGTAAGTATCGTTGGCCCCAGTGGCGCAGGCAAGACCACCCTGCTACAGATCATTGGCACACTCGACCGCCCTGATGAGGGAAGCGTAGTGGTAGACGGTATTGACGTGAGCAAACTGTCACAGCGGAAGTTGAGCGACTTCCGTAACCAGCATATCGGTTTCGTATTCCAGTTTCATCAGTTATTGCCTGAGTTTACCGCGCTCGAAAACATCATGATTCCTGCTTTCATTGCAGGCAAAAGCCGCAAGGAAGCCAAGGCAAGGGCAGAAGAACTGCTCGACTTTATGGGGCTGAGCGAAAGAGCTCATCACAAACCAGCAGAACTGTCGGGAGGTGAGAAGCAACGCGTGGCTGTGGCAAGAGCTTTGGTAAATAATCCTGCTGTAATCCTTGCCGATGAACCTTCGGGCAGCCTCGACTCACACAACAAGGCAGAACTGCATCAGCTCTTCTTCGATCTGCGCGACAAGTTCGGACAAACCTTTGTCATTGTCACACACGACGAGGGACTTGCCTCGATTACCGACCGAACCATACACCTGAAAGACGGTATGGTAGAAAAGAACGAAGACATGAAGAGTGAAGAATAAAAACAAAGAACACATATATGAGCAACAAGATAAAATTAGGCGATTTCAACAGCCTGAGAGTGGTGAAAAGAGTAGACTTCGGCATTTACCTTGACGGAGGTGAAGAAGGAGAAATCCTCCTTCCTACCCGTTACGTACCCGAAGAGGTGAGCATTGGCGACGAGCTTGAGGTGTTTATCTACCTCGACCAAGACGAGCGACTCATCGCTACCACTGAGAAGCCACTTGCCAAAGTGGGCGACTTCGCCTACCTCGAAGTGAAATGGGTGAACGAATATGGCGCTTTCTTGGGATGGGGACTGATGAAAGACCTCTTCTGTCCCTTCCGTGAGCAGAAGAAGCGCATGGTTTTGGGACAGTCATACATCGTTCACGTACATATTGACGAGGAGAGCTATCGCATCGTGGCATCTGCCAAGGTGGAGCGATACCTGTCGGAGGAACATCCTCACTATCGTCATGGCGACGAAGTGGACTTGCTGATCTGGCAGAAGACAGACCTCGGCTTCAAGGTCATCATCGACAACCAGTACCCTGGTCTGCTCTATCAGGACCAGATATTCCAGTACATTCATACTGGCGACAGAATGAAAGGCTATATCGGAAGAGTGCGCCCTGACGGAAAGATTGATGTGAGTCTGCAGAAAACAGGACAACAGCAAACTGCCGACTTTGCCGAAACACTCTACCAGTATCTGCTCGATAACGATGGTGCCTGCGACTTAGGCGACAAGAGCGAGGCAGACGATATCTACGAACGCTTCCATGTAAGCAAAAAGGTATTCAAGCGTGCCATTGGCGACCTCTACAAGAAACGGCTCATCACCGTAAGCCCTATGAGTATCAGACTTTTAAAGGTAAAAGAGTAAAAAGGTAAAAAGATAAAAGGGTAAAAGGGTAAAAGGGTAAAAACGCCCTAAAAATAACAACCCACTTGTTTTGGATTTTCCAAGACAGGTGGGTTGATATTTTTATAACAAGCGGAACTATTCCACTTTCTTCAATGCTCTCATGGCATTGAGGACAGCAAGAACCGTTACGCCGACATCGGCAAAGACAGCCATCCACATGGTACCAAAACCCACGGTGGCAAGCAACAGGACTGCCACTTTGACTCCTATGGCAAAGGCCACATTCTGATGGGCAATACGGATAGTGCGACGGGCAATGTGAACAGCAAGAGGAACCTTTCGAGGCTCATCGTCCATCAACACCACATCAGCAGCCTCGATGGCAGCATCACATCCCAAGGCACCCATGGCTATTCCTACATCTGCCCTCTTCAATACGGGCGCATCGTTGATGCCATCACCTACATAAGCCAAAGTCCTGCCTGCAGGCTTCTGTTTCAGCAGTTGTTCTACATGAACCAACTTATCGGCAGGCATCAGTTCGGCTTTATATTCATCGAGACCCAACTGACGGGCTATGCGATCGCCCACTTCCTGACGGTCGCCTGTAAGCATCACTGTCTTGACGACACCCTCACGGCGCAACTGGGCTATGGCCTCGGCACTGCTCTCTTTTACACGATCGCCTACCACAACAGGCGCACCCTCATCGGCTTGTACCAACACCTCGCCATGAGTCAGCGTTCCAGTCTTATCGAACACCACTACGCCCACCTTGGCAAGGGCATCCATATAACTGCTTCCCTTGATGAGAATACCTGCGCGGGAGGCTCCGCCAATGCCGCCGAAGAAAGTGAGCGGCACACTGATAACCAAGGCACAAGGACAGGATACCACAAGGAAGATAAGCGCACGGTTGAGCCATAGAGGTAACAGTTGCATAAAACTGCCCTCGCCAAAGAGCTGCACACCCAAGCCCAAAGTACCCAAGAGAGGCGGAACAATAGCTAAAACCAAGGCTGACAGCACAACTACAGGAGTATAAACGCGGGCAAAGCGGGTGATGAAAGACTCACTGCGCGACTTGCTTGCATCGGCACCCTCTACCAAGGCTATGATGCTAGAGGCTGTACTCTCGCCAAAGGTCTTGATGGTCTGCAAACGCAGTTCTCCCTTCACATTGATGCTGCCCGAATAAACCTCATCGCCCTCTTTTACCTCACGCGGTACACTCTCGCCCGTAAGGACAGAAGTGTCAAGAAGCGCAGAACCACTGACGACCTTACCGTCAAGAGGCACTTTCTCTCCTCGTTTTATCAAAACAGTCTCACCGATTTGTACCGTTTCGGGGGCTACAGTCTCTACCTCTTCTCCATGACAGACGTGAGCCACATCAGGACGGATGGTCATCAGATGTGAGATACTGTCGTGACTCTTTCCCTCAGCATAGCCTTCGAAGAGTTCACCCACCTGGAAGAAAAGCATGACGAAGACAGCCTCAGCAAACTCAGTCTCCTCGCCCGGAAAGAAACCGATGCACAAGGCTCCTACGGTGGCAATGGTCATCAGGAAATGCTCATTGAACACCTGTCCATGAGCAATACCCTCGGCAGCCTCGCCCAAGGTGTCGTGACCTATCAGCAGATAGGGAACAAGATATACCAGGAGCAACTGCCAGGTGGAAAGCGCGCATGTCTTCTCGACGAAGTAAGCTCCTATAAGCAATAATACAGTGACCGAGATGAGCAGAAGGCGCTTGCCAAGGCTTCCATGCTCGTGATGATGATGCTCGTGATGATGCTCACAGCCACAACCGTGAGAACCTTGAGCACAACCACATCCGTGATGATGATGATGTTGTTGATTTGATTCCATATTGATAAGATACTTTAGTTATATTACTCTTCTTTTCGTTTTCGGATGCAAAAATACAAAAAGGCTTCTGCAACCTGGTTGCAAAAGCCTTTTCTATGTAAAATATTGAAGTTTCGCAAGTTTTATCCCACACGCCCTGAAAGGGCAGAAGCTCTTAGCCCAGGGCAGCGCCCTGGGTTGTTACGTTCGCAAACCTGGCGCCCTGTAAGGGCAAAAGCTTTAAAACTCAGGCAATTTTCAAAGCTTTTGCCCT
>OGDF01005381.1_pt1 | contig 13636 bp, 10 predicted proteins | sample 1570141 | NCBI WGS metagenome assembly OGDF01 (sample SAMEA4370581, study PRJEB24528) | human gut metagenome | reverse complement strand
CTCACCGGGGATCTCCTTGATGGCGCCCTTGCCATGATAGCTGATGGTGTTGAGAACAAAACGATTAGCCATTGAAAGCCTCCTTGTTATGGCTGAGTGCACAAAACCGCACTCTCGATGTGTATGCTACCCCGTTTATAACCACTTCAATAGCAGATTGGCATTTAGCTTGAAACGTTTCAACGAGCATATGGCTCTACCAGCGATTATTTATGTTGAACCGTTTTGACATACGAACATTCGACCGCTCACGGTGCGCAAGGTGCCGTTGGTCAGATTCGTTCCCATGAAAAAACGCCCCGCAAATGGGGGCGCAAATATACATGCACGTATGCAATTGGGGACCATCGCCGGGCCTTATCGGCCACAACTTTGGAGAGCGAATTTCTCCTGGCCTACTTCACCTCGGCTTTTGCCCTTTCCTTTGCCCTAAAGGCCTTCTCGCGGTCAATAAACATGATGACGAAGGCAGACGCAAAAAGTGCAGACGCGATGGCGATGGCATGGAGGCCGAGCCGCGCGATGCACCAGTTGCCGAGCACGGCTCCACAAACGAACGTAAGGATCACGCCGAAATAGAGCACACCGTTTTCCAGAAAGCCGCGGTTATGCGTGATGATGAAGTCGTCCACGTTCTGCAGCGCGGAACGCAGGTTGCCGATGCACATGGTGGTTGCGATGCCATGACCGTGTATCTTACGGAAGCTCTCGACCTGCATTCCGCAGGCAAACGAGGTCAGGCAGTTTGCCGGCAGATTGAACGCGGCCGGTAAAAAGCTCACGCCAAAAAGAATCACCGCTTCGAAGAGCACCGTGACCTGACGCCAGTGAATCAGGCTTCCAAAACGCTCATGAACGAAGTCGGCGAGCATGATGCCGAGGCCAAACGAAACGACCGGAAAAAAATAGTGCGCGGCCTGCGCGAACTCGCCTGCGGAAAGATGCACGCCCACGAGCAGGATATTTCCCGTCTGAGCGTTGGCAAAAACGCCTCCGCGCCCCACATAGGAGTACACATCCATGAAACCGCCCGCAAGGGCGAGGATGATACCGAGTTCGATAGATTCGGAAATCTGCTTGGCGCGCTGCATCGGTAGCGTTTCCCTTCGTTCGCACGTTCGAAATGCACGTGGCGACTCAAAATCGACCGTTGATACTGTACATCATTGACAACGTTCCCGAAATTACCTTCACATACGGTTCTCCCTGCATGCAGGGCAGCGTCCCATGATTGGGCGAATCCATGCGAGATTTCACCGGAATCTTTCGAAACCTACCGCAAAAATGGCCGAGGTGAGCCCAAGCATCGAGCGCGGCACCCAAACGCCAAAACCCGCGCTCTCGGCAATCACGCGTGCGCACCTCCGCGGTTCGTGAAACAATGGGGCTTGCAAACAGATTTGGACCCAGGAGGATTCGTGGCAGACAAGCCCTCGAAACGTGGCAAACAACAGAACATCAAGCGCCCCGGCCGCGACAAGTTCCTGCCCGTCTCGCGCGCCGACATGAAAGCCCGCGGCTGGGAGCAGTGCGACTTCGTGTATATCTGCGGAGATGCCTATGTCGACCACCCGTCCTTCGGCATGGCGATCATCAGCCGCGTGCTCGAGGAGCACGGCTACAAAGTCGGAATCATCTGCCAGCCCGACTGGAAAGATCCCGCGAGCATCGCCGCACTCGGCGAGCCCCGCCTGGGCTTTCTCGTTTCAGCCGGAAACATGGACTCCATGGTCAACCATTACTCGGTTACCAAGCACCGTAGGCGCACGGACGCCTACACCCCCGGAGGCAAGGCGGGACGCCGTCCCAACCGAGCTGTCACGGTCTACGGCAACCTCATCCGGCGCACGTTCAAACACACGCCGATCATCATCGGCGGCATCGAGGCGAGCCTGCGCCGCCTCGCCCACTATGACTACTGGCAAGACAAACTCAAGCGCTCGGTTCTCCTCGACTCCGGTGCCGACCTGCTCATCTACGGTATGGGCGAGCATGCCATCGTCGAGATCGCCGATGCGCTCGATGCGGGACTCCCCATCGGGCAGATCACCTATATTCGCGGCACGGTCTATCGCACGAGCAGCCTCGATGAGGTCTACGACTACAAGCTGCTCCCGAGCTGGGACGACCTCGAGGGGGACCGCCTCGACTACGCGCGCAGCTTTAACGTGCAACAGCAGAATATGGACCCCATCACCGGCCAGCGTTTGGTTGAGCCCTACCCCAACAGCGTATATGTGGTGCAGAATCCGCCGAGCACCACGCTCAGCGTGGAAGAGATGGACGAAGTCGCCGAACTCCCCTACGCAAGGCATTGGCACCCCGACTACGATGCGGCGGGCGGCGTGCCCGCTTTTGCGGAGGTGCGCTTCTCGATCTCGAGCAACCGCGGCTGCTTCGGTGAATGCTCGTTCTGCGCGCTCACGTTCCATCAGGGCCGTGTGCTCCAGGTGCGCAGCCACGACAGTATCATGCGCGAGGCGGAGGCGCTCACGCACGATCCGGAATTCAAGGGATATATCAACGACGTGGGCGGCCCCACGGCGAATTTCTTCCGCACCGCCTGCGACAAGCAGCTCAAGCACGGCGTATGCAAGAACAAGCGCTGCCTGTGGCCGAGCGTGTGCAAGAACATGGTGGTCGACGAGAGCGGCTACACGCAGCTCCTACGCGACCTGCGGTCCATCCCCGGAATCAAAAAAGTCTTCGTACGCAGCGGCATCCGTTTCGACTACACCATGGCGGACGCATCGGACGATTTCATCCGCGAGCTTCTGCGCTACCACGTGAGCGGCCAGCTGCGCCTGGCGCCCGAGCACGTGAGCGATGCCGTGCTCTCCGTGATGGGAAAACCGAGCCGTTCGGTTTACGACGCATTCTGCCGCCGCTTCGAGCGCTTGAGCGCAGAGTACGGGCTCAAACAGTACGTGGTCCCCTACCTCATCAGCTCTCATCCGGGCAGTACACTCAAAGAGGCGATCGAGCTCGCCTGCGCGGTGCGTGACATGAGCTACATGCCCGAGCAGGTACAGGACTTCTATCCCACCCCGTCCACCATGTCGACCTGCATGTATTACACGGGCGTAGACCCGCGCACCATGAAGCCCATCTACGTGGCGCACGACCCGCACGAAAAGGCGATGCAGCGCGCGCTGATTCAGTATCGCAAGCCCGAGAATTACAAGCTCGTGCGCGAGGCGCTGGAGAAAGCAGGGCGCCGCGACCTGATTGGCTACACCAAGCACTGCCTGATCCGCCCCGTCCCTCCTAGACCCGGCGAAAACGGCACCGGAACCCCAAACGGCACAGGCTCGGGAAAAACTGGTGGAAACAGCAGGCATCCCGCCAACAACCGCAAAGGAGGCGTGCAGGGCAGAAACGGGTCGCGCGGAAAACACACGCGCGACGACAACCGCTTCAAGCGGGCGGACAAGGGCGGCAGAGCCCCCGGAGGCGCCCAGAATATGGGCAAAGCTCAAAACGCCGCCGCACGCAACCGGGCGGCGCAGGGACGTCAGGGTGCCAACCGAGGCGGACGGCGCAGGTAGCACGTGGGCGCCGCCGCGCTGTCCGCGCACTTCGCGCCGATACGCCTATGCAGACTCGAGGTCGCGTTCATCGACCGGGCAACCGTATGCGAACATGACCGCGCCCGCAAGACCCACGAGCGCGATCACGAGCGTGAGCATCACGTATTCCGGAGCCGTGGAGACGAAATCGAAGACACCCAGGAAAAACGACGAGAGGTTCAGCGTGAGGTGCAGCAGCATACTGTAGCGGAGCTTGCCCGTCTTCCAGACGACAACCCCCAGCGCCATGCCGATGAAAAAGGCGTACGTCCCCTGGACCAGATTCATATGGAGCACGCCGAAGAGCAGCGCCTGCACCACGTTGGCGAACCAGAATGCCTCGGGCGTCATGCGTACATCGCGGCTCACCGCCGCGAACTCGGCGCGCTCGGCAGCGGCAGCCGCCGCATCACCATGCGCGACACGACGACGGGGCAGCTCCCAGAGCGCATGGGAGGCGCGCGAGAACGCACGCAACGCGAATTCGAGCGTAAGACCGCGCAGAGCGATTTCCTCGACGATTGGCGCGCCGAGCACCGTGGTGACCAGCGACATGACGGAGAGCACGTCAAAACCGGCGTCGCTCATCATCTCGTTGTACTCATTTCCCACCTCGGGAAAGAGCGCAAACCATAAGGTCAGCATGAAGCTGATAAGCACCTGCAGGCACACGCCGATAAAAACGATGCCGACCACGCGGAGCGCGATGCTGCCTTTGCGGGAAGAGCCGTCTGAGGCAATCTGCCGCGCGCGAAGAAACGAACGCTTGCGCACATAATGCCACCAGGGGAACGCAACCGCGAACAGCGAAAGCTGCATGGCGATCATGAGCCACTCCATGACCTCATCGGTCGCGTCCTTGCCACCGTTGAGCCCGAGACCGTTGATAACGCCGATAGCGATACCGCCGACAAGCCCCGTCGCGATCTGAACGAATATCACCAAGAGGAAAACGCCGCATGCGGCACCGAGCCACTTGAAAACATGCCCGGCAAGACCGACGCGTTTGGAGCCCGGCTGCACCTGATGCGCAATCATGGCTTGCTGATATGCGGAGACGCCCGCAGCAGAGTCGCACGGAGGCCGGTCTGCGACGGCTTGATCCGCCCCGTTGAACTCAGTGGTATCCATATCCCTCACCCGTCTCGTCATATTGGGGACGTTATTCCCATAAAAGTAAACGGGCAACGCGCGAGGGCGTTACCCGTTTGCAATCTCGACAATTGTCGCGACCAGCACCGCGGCGCGGAAACGCTTTGGAGCGCGCGCCACGTGCTCGCGCTCAGCGCAATTAGCGGCGCCCGCCGCCATCGCCGGGACGGCGCGTGCGCTGGTTGCGGCCCGGACGGCTGGCGTTGGGTCGCCCTGAACGCGAACCGTACGAGCCGCGGTTGTCGCGGCCGCCGGCACGTCCGCCACGCGAGCCCGTATTCCCTCGGTAGTTGCGGCGGCGCTCTTCACGCGTATCGTCGTAGTTGCGCCAATCGTCGCTGCGCTCGCGCGTGGCGCGCGGGTCGCGGCGATCGCGGTCTCTGCGCTTGGCGTAACGGTCCTGTGCACGGCTACGCGAGCCGTTGCGCGAATTGCCGTGCGCGTTCTCACCTGCACCGTTGCGGCGGCGATTTCCGCGTGCGCCTTCGCCCTCATCATAGCGACGACGCTTGCCGTGCTGATTTCCGTCCTCGGCGTTGCGGCGGCGATTGCGGTCCTCGTCCGCGCCGTTTCCGTCGTAGCCGCAGCGCTTACGGGAATCGGAGGCGCCGTGGCCGTCCTTGCCGCGCGAACCGTGACCGGCGTGCCCGCCGCGGTCATCGCGCTCCACGCGGCGCCTGCCACCGCGGTACTCGTCCTCCTCGCGATATTTACGCGTCTCGCCCGCGAACTTTGCGGCACGTCGCTCGGCGCGATTTCCTGCGGGTTTGCGCTCCGCCTTAGGCGCTGCGTCACCATTCTCGCCCGCCATATCGCGTGCGACGGATTCGACGGCGTCGTCCACGCGCTTCTGGACACCCTCGCGTACACGGGTCTTGCCGCCGCGCTTGGGACGAGCGGGACGGTCGTCGCGGCCGCGATTGGAACGACCTGCGACGTCGCCGTATTCATCGCCCTTGCGCTTGCCCTCTTGACGGGCGCGCTCGAGTTTCTTCTTGCTCTTGGACTTGCCACGCTTGGTCTTTTTGCGCGGCTTGTATGCGGCGGGATCGCGATCGGGATCGATTGCGGGAACCTTGGAGCCGACCTTGAGGTCGCCCGCATCATAGATATCCGCGGTCTTGTCCATGAGCTTCTCGATGTCGTAGAACTCATCGATATCCTGGTCGGTCACGAACGTGATGGCCCAACCGAGCTCGCCGGCGCGCCCGGTACGGCCGATGCGGTGGATGTAGTCGGTCGGCTCGTCGGGAACGTCGAAGTTGACGACATAGCGCACGTCAGAGATGTCGATGCCGCGCGCGAGCACGTCGGTTGCCACCAGGCAGTCGACCTTGCCGTTGCGAAAATCGGAAAGCGCATGCTCGCGCTGGGCCTGGCTGCGGTTGCCGTGGATGGTCGCCGCACGGATACCTGCCTTTTCGAGCCTGCGTGCGCACGCATCCGCACGATGCTTGGTGCGCATGAAGACGATGGTGCGCTCGGATCCCTCTTTTTTGAGGAAGGCGGGAAGCAACGTGTTCTTTGCTTCCATGGAAACCGGCAGCACATACTGGTCGACGGTATCCGCCGTACTCGTCGCCGGAGCGATTTCGACACGGGCGGGGTCGTGCACGAGGTCGGCGATCTCGCCCACAGCGGCATCGTCGAGCGTTGCCGAGAACAGAAGCGTCTGGCGCTCGGCGGGCGTGTGACTCACGATTTTGCGAACAGCGGGCAAAAAGCCCATGTCGAGCATGCGGTCGGCCTCGTCGAGCACGAGCACGCGCACGTCATCGAGATGGCAGGCTCCCTGCTCGATCAGATCGACCAGACGGCCGGGCGTTGCCACCAGGATGTCGCAACCGTGACGGAGCGCAGCCTTTTGGGGGTTGTAGCTCACGCCACCCACCACGGTCACGGCAACGTGGCCCGTAACATCGGCGATCTTGGATGCGACCTCGTCGATCTGTTGGGCGAGCTCGCGCGTGGGCGTGATGATGAGCATGAGCGGGCCGGCACCGTTGCCGTTGCCCGGACGGCCGCCGCGCCCACCGCGGCCGCGACCGCGTCCGCGGCTCTTGACGGGCTTGGGCGGTGCCACGTGGGCGAGACCGTTCATGGTCGGCAGCAGAAATGCTGCCGTTTTGCCCGTACCGGTCTGGGCGGCGGCAAGCAGATCGTGACCGGCGAGGACCTCGGGGATGGACTTAGCCTGAACGGGCGTGGGAGCCGTATAGCCCAGGGCATCGACCGCCTTGAGCATGAGTTCGGAGAGCCCGAGCTCATTGAAAGCGGGGAGCTCCTCGGTTGCGGCCTCGACCGCGTCGGCTGCAGCCGCCTCGTCCGCAGCATCAAATGCAGCCTGCGCCATGGTCTCGCGGGCTTCATCCATAATCTCGGCGTCGGTGACGCCAGATACCGTATTACGCATATGTTGTTGTTCCTTATCTGCACGCTAATGCAACGCGGTCAAAAACCGCGCGAGCGTGCGTGAATAGTGCGCTGATAGATGTAGGAATGCGCACCAAGAGGACGTAAGCTCAGCACGCGGGCGAATCGCAGGCAGGTCAAATACGTGTCGTCCAAACACAACCGGCAAGCGATGGAGCAGTTTCGCCGTTGGCTAGTATACCCGCCTTGTGCAATCCCCCACGTAAAGCACAGATGTTCCAGGTTCACGCAGGCGCCGCGTGGCGCACCCGCCGACGAAGCCCCCCCCATTGATGGGAACGCCGATGACGCGTCTGCCTCAGACGGCGCCGATAATGCAGAGGACGAAACCGCCGACGAGCCCGTGACGGACGAAGAAGTGCTCTCCAAAAGCGAAGACTCCACCGATGCCGACACAGCCGTTCCCGTTGATTTCCCCTCCGCAGACGCGGACGATGGCGAAACAGCCATAATCGCAGACGATGACAAAACGACTGCAATCGCAGATGCAGCCGATGTCGAGAACGGTTGGAGCGGCTGCGACCTGCGGACTTGACTCGACGGCTTCGGCATACGCATGCTGCCAAAAGAGCTGCGCGATGCGATAAAGCCGGTTCTCAAGCTTTCCAACAACGTCGGCGTCACACGCAACGTGTCGGCTCTTTCCGAGCTCGCGGCAAAACTCTGGCTTCCGTCCATGACCGAGCTGTGCGGAGAACAGCCACCGAACACGTTCTCCAAAGAATACCAGTGGCTCTCTCCCCTCTATAACAAGGAGGGAAAGGAGTACCAGCTGTACCGCGAGCTCAAGGTCAGCCCCTGCACCAACAACAAACGGATGGTGCGCACGTGGAGCGGCAAGAAAGCCTGCTGGTGGGAGCGCACCGTGAGCCCGGACACCTCGGAGGGCGAAGGCAGGCTCTGCATCAACCGCGTGGGCGCAGACGGAAACGTGTACAGCCATGCCACGCCCGCACGCAAACCCGCGGAAAAGACCTGCGTCATCCCAGGTTTCTGCATCTAGCCAATCTGCATCCGGCGGGCATGCATCTAGCGGGCCTGCATCCGGCGGGCATGCATCTAGCGGGCATGCATCCGGAGACCCTGAATCCGGCAGCTCTGCATTTGTCGTCCTCGCATCCCACTTTTAGGCGCGAAACCGTCCCGCACGGACGACATTTCCCGATTTGTCGCCCCTGCATCCCATTTTTGAGAGATAAAGCGTCCCGCACGGACGACATCTCAACAGTCGCACGGCAAGCGGAGGCGACAGTCGACCGAATAGACGCTTGCCAAAAGTCGGCATCCTCCCCCGACCGAACCTGGCCGAAAAGATACACATCAAAGCCCATCAAACACGATCCAAACTAAAATCTTCAATTTACGAGACACCCCCAGGGGGTGTGGGTGTATAGTAGCAGCAGGATAACTTATAACGACCAGCGGAAACATTCACTGCCCCGCTGACATCGCGTTCACACAGCAGAAAGGAGACGCCATGGCACATGAAAAGTTCGATGTGAGCGGTATGACTTGTGCCTCATGTCAAGCGCACGTGGACCGCGCCGTAAGCAAACTCGACGGCGTGAACAACGTCGCAGTCAATCTGCTCTCCGGTTCGATGGCTGTCGATTACGATTCTTCCAAAGTCTCAGCGCAGGACATCTGCACCGCAGTCGACCGCGCGGGATACTCCGCAAAGCCCGTTGACGATGGAACCGCCTCCAACGTCCAAAACGGCTCGATGCCGGCAACGCGCGGCGCGGCGCGCACGGAATCCCCCACCAAAAAGCTCGAAGCCACGGCGCGCGCCATGCGCATGCGACTCATCGTCTCAATCGTCTTCCTTATCCCGCTTTTCTATATCGGCATGGGACATATGCTCTCATGGCCACTCCCCGCCGTCTTCACCGACCACATGCACGCCATGACGCTCGCCCTCACCGAGCTCTGTCTGCTCATCCCTATCGTTTACGTTAACGATGCCTACTTCAAAAACGGATTCAAATCGCTTGCGCACGGCGCACCCACCATGGACGCCCTCATCGCCGTGGGCGCCACCGCGAGCATCGCATGGTCCCTCTACGCGATGTTCATCATGGCTGACCAGCTTGCAATGAAAGACGTACACGGCGCCATGATGACAGGCATGAGCAATCTCTATTTCGAGAGCGCGGGCACCATCCTCTCGCTCGTCACCGTCGGGAAGTACCTCGAAACCCGAAGTAAGTCCAAAACCGGCAGCGCCATCGAGGCCCTCATCGACCTTGCGCCCAAAACGGCGACCCTCGTAGCCAACGACGGCTCCGAGTCGACAATCGCTGTCGATGCCATCACGGCAGGTCAAACGCTCCACGTGCGCCCCGGCGAGTCCATTCCCGTCGACGGTGTGGTCCTCGAGGGAACGAGCGCCGTGGACGAAAGCGCCCTCACCGGAGAATCGATTCCTCAGGAAAAGGGACCCGGAGCAACGGTCAATGCAGGCACTATCAACCGCACGGGTTCATTCAAGTTCCGCGCCACCCGCGTGGGAGCCGACACGTCGCTCTCGAAAATCATCCAGCTGGTCGAAGACGCCAACGCCACCAAAGCACCCATCGCGCGAATCGCCGACAAGGTCGCAGGCGTCTTCGTTCCCGCCGTGTTTATCGTGGCGGCAGTGACCTTTATCGTTTGGATGGCGCTCACCGGCAGCATCAACGAAGCGCTCACCGCCGGCGTCGCCGTGCTCGTGATCAGCTGCCCGTGCGCGCTCGGGCTCGCCACGCCCGTCGCCATCATGGTGAGCACCGGCAGAGGTGCAGAGATGGGCATCCTCTTTAAGAGCGCCGAAGCGCTGGAAAACCTGCGCGACGTGCAGACCGTCGTGCTCGACAAAACGGGAACCGTGACCTGCGGAAAACCCACGGTGGTGGACATCTTGCCCGCAAAGCGCGCCGACGGCACGCCTGCAATAAGCGAAAAAGCGCTGCTCAAACTAGCCGCTGCACTCGAGCATCAAAGCGAGCACCCGCTGGCGGAGGCAATCATGGCGGAGTGCGACACGCGCGGAATCGTTGCGCGCACGGTCGAGGATTTCAGCGCGGAGCCCGGGCGTGGCGTCACCGCCCGCGAAGGGCAGAACCGCATCGCAGCCGGCAACGCCCGCCTTATGAACGAGCTCGGGATTGAACTTCCCGGCGATCTTGCAAACAAGCTTGCGACAGATGGCAAGACCCCGCTCTTCTTCGCCAGAAACGGCGAGCTCGTGGGCACTATCGCTGTAGCCGATCAAGTCAAGGAGACGAGCGCAGACGCGATCGCCACGCTTCGCAAACTCGGTGTCGACGTCCATATGCTCACCGGCGACAACCGCACGACGGCGATTGCAATCGCACGTCAAGTGGGGCTTGATCCCGATTCCGTTATCGCCGATGTGATGCCCGCAGACAAAGAGCGCCATGTGCGCGAGCTGCAACAGACGGGAGCCAAGGTCGCCATGGTGGGCGACGGCATCAATGACTCCCCCGCACTCGCGCGCGCGGACGTCGGCCTTGCAATCGGCACGGGCGCCGACATCGCCAAGGAGGGAGCCGACGTCGTGCTCATGAAGAGTGACCTCGTGGATGTCGCCCGTGCCATCGAACTCAGCCGCGCCACGATCCGCAACATCAAGCAGGACCTGTTCTGGGCACTGTTCTACAACGGCATCGGCATCCCCCTCGCTGCGGGAGTGTTCTATCCGTTTACGGGCTGGCAGCTCTCGCCCATGTTCGGCGCCGCAGCTATGAGTCTCTCGAGCATATGCGTGGTGACGAACGCTCTGAGGCTTCGTACCTTTGCGCCCAAGGTGGCGGCGGACTGAACCGTCCTGCCCAAGGTGCCCGCCTGAGGCACCTGGCCTCGACACGCAGGCTGTCACCTGCGTACCAAAAGTGCGCACCCGCCCTCTTTCAGGTCGGTTCCGGACACCGCGGCATGTCTCGGTAAACCATGGCAAAATAGGTTTCTACAACCCCAAAATAGGTTTCTACAATCCCGATTCAAAGGAGACACATCATGCATTACACCATTAAAACCTCCGGCCTTATGTGCGGGCATTGCGATGCAACCGTCGAGACGGCACTGCTCGACGTCGCGGGCGTAACCGAGGCTGATTCCGACCACGAGACCCAAACCGTGCAGGTCGAATGCGCGGACAGCGTATCCAAAGACGAGCTCATGGAGGCAGTCGAAAACGCAGGCGAGAACTTCCACGCGCTTTCAATCGCCTAGACCCATTAGATTTACACGGGTGCGCTCGGCACGATGCCGGACGCGCCCTCATCAACAGAGGAGTTGCTGTCCCATGATGGCAGACCACGACAAAGTCTCCCGCATGCTCAAAACCGCGCGCGGGCAAATCGACGGTATCCTCCGAATGGTCGACGACGACCGTTACTGCATCGACATCTCCACGCAGCTCATGGCGACGCAAGCGCTTATCGCGCGCATCAACGCCGATGTGCTCAAAGCACACGTGGAAGGATGCGTCCGCTGCGCCGCAGATTCTTCGGACGAGGAGCTCAAGACCCAAAAAATCGACGAGATCTCTCGTGTTATCGAAAAGCTCGCAAAATAGGCGTCCGGAATATCCGGCATGCAACGACGTTTCGTTTGCGGGTACAACAAGAAGGTCAAATAGCACATCGGCCTTTTGAGGATTCACATGAAAAGTTTTCTGCAAGAGTTTATGGAGGGGCGCTACGGCGCCGACGCCCTGACGACATGTATGGGCATCATCGGCATGATCATAGCCTTAATCGGCGGGTTTACCCATCTGCAATGGCTTTCATGGCTTGCCATCATCGTGATCGTTCTCGCGATTTGGCGCGCGCTCTCGAAGAATATCCCGCTCCGCACGAGAGAAAACAAAACATTTCGCTCGTGGACGGCACGTGTATCGTGGCTCGACCAAATCGTTACCGCAATGGACCCCAATGCCGCGCCGCGCGTGAACCAAGCTGCCGCCCAAGCCAACAAAGAGGAGTACGAGCGCGCCAAACGCACGGCAAAGCGCATGTGGAAAGAGCGAAAGACCACGGCGTTCCTCAAATGTCCCAATTGCGGACAGATGCTCTCGGTCCCCAAGGGCAAGGGGCACATTCGCGTGACCTGCCCCAAGTGCCACACGAAAATCGACACCAAATCATAACGCTGCAGCCGGCGTAACTTAGTTGTCTACATGCCGCAAGCCCGTCACCCCAATAGGTGACGGGCTTGTTAGCGTTACAGGTAAAGCACGTTGCCGACGCGTTCACGCCGTCTCAACGTCTGCCTTAAGCAAGCTCAAGGGCCCGGGAGACCTCATCAACGCAGGCGAGTGCGTCCGCCATGGCGTTCACCACGAGCGACGAGCCGTTACGCGCATCGCCCGCCACATATACGGGCTTTGCATCCGCCTTGGCGCCAAAGGTGCGACAGGCGAGATGCCCGTCCGCTTCAGCCATAACGGGAAGCGGACGGCCCTGTGCCGCCATGGCAACGTTGAGCGCACTGAAGACATCCTTCTCGGGTCCCGTAAAACCGCAGGCAATCAAAACGAGGTCGGCATCGATGGTGCGCTCGGTTTCCATCTTGCGCTCGGGTTTGCCCTGGCTCCAATCGAGATCGACGACCTTGAGCGCGCGAGCGGCACCGTCGTTGTCGAGAACGACCTCGAGCGTATCGATACCCCATTCGCGCATCTCGCCGCCCATGAGCGCAATCGCCTCCTGCTGACCGTAGTCAGTCTTTTTGACGTTAGGCCACTGCGGCCACGGGTTGGAAGCGGTGCGCTCGTCGGGAGCAGCGGGCAAGAACTCAATCTGATGAACGCTCGCAGCGCCTTGGCGCACGGCGGTTCCCACACAGTCGTTGCCCGTGTCGCCGCCACCGATAACCACAACGCGTTTGCCCTTGGCGGAAACGGCGGGCTTCACGCCATCAAGCACGAAACGCGTGCTCTGCGTGAGGTAATCGACCGCATAGACGACACCCGGGGCGTCGATGTTCTTGGCGGCAAGTCCGCGCGGTGCACGGGCGCCCACAGCGATAACGCAGGCATCGCAGGAGGCGACCTCATCGGCGACGTTTTCGTCGGCGACATCGGCGTTGAGCCTGAATTCGATGCCCAGCTCCTCCATGAGCTTGGCACGACGGTCGACCACGGATTTATCGAGCTTCATGTTGGGAATGCCGTACATGAGCAGGCCACCGGCGCGGTCGTCGCGCTCGAACACGGTCACGCGGGCACCGCGGCGCGCAAGCTCCCAAGCGGCGACAAGCCCCGCAGGACCGGAGCCGACGACGGCGACATGCGGAGCATCCTTCGCAGCCGGCGCAAACCTGCGCGGACCGCCGGCAGCCCATTCGTGGTCGGAAATGGCGCGTTCGTTGTCGTGAATCGTCGTGGGCTGGCCATCGACCGAACCCAAATTGCACGCGGCCTCGCACAGCGCAGGGCACACGCGGCTCGTGAACTCAGGCATGGGAGAAGTGAGCGC
>OGDF01005378.1_pt1 | contig 13640 bp, 9 predicted proteins | sample 1570141 | NCBI WGS metagenome assembly OGDF01 (sample SAMEA4370581, study PRJEB24528) | human gut metagenome | reverse complement strand
GCTGATTGAGTATCACCTGCCGATGTTCCAGATGCGGCATTTGGTTCCTGCCCACTGGATGCAGTATGCTCCTGTGATGCAGCATTTCCTTGTGATGCAGCTTCTGCTGCTTTCGTTGATTCCGCAGATTCCTGACCAGCATGTTTGCTTCCGCTGCTCTGCCGTTCAGCGCTTCCCGGCGGTTCCTGCCTACGATTTTGCGTTGCTCCTGAACTAGAAGAATTGCCTGCATTTCCTGCACCACCCGGCGGTTCCTTTGCTCCCTTGCTTAACCTCTCCTGCTCTTCTTTTCCACCCGGATTTAGCGATTCTTCTTTCACCTTGCTTGCAGCCTTTGCCGCTGCCTTACCTACTCCCGTTGCCCCCAATCCAGCTTGCAGCAAGTGCATAGCTCCTATTGTCTTCATTAGACCATCTTTCATGCCAACGTCGATGCCTAACACTCTTTCAACAATGTCTGGGCCATCAATCATTGCGATTCCAGCAAATGCAATCAGCAAAATGCGGACAAAATTATTGCTGTATTCCTTCGCCACCCACAGCTCAAACTCGCGCCAGATAGCGAAACCCCAGATCATAATCGAAACGCTCCAGAATAAATTTAATAGATACTGCAACGTTTGTTTTGTTTTTTCTCCCGACATAACATCGCCGGAGAAAATATAAGCCAAAATTTCGCCATAGATCATATCCCAGATCAAACGAAAAAGTCGGTACGATGCAAAAATAAGAACCAATATATTTACGATCAGCTCGCCAATGATTGCCATAAAATTGATGGAATAGCGATAATACAGCGGTGTAAGAAATCCAAAGAATCCCTTTTTAATTTCTTTATATTTTACTTTTCCACTGCTTTCATCAACGATCATATAATATTTGAATACCTTATCCGTTTTTTTCTCTACCTGTTCATTCTGATCGATGTATTTAATGGTTTCTCCAGTAAAGCAATTGGGGGACTCAAAAGTCCACCCGTTTTGTTTCAGATACAGCAAGTCAGTCGTATTACTGATAACGGTTGTGTCTGCCACACTGGTGCCATTCGCCATGAAAACATTCTGCTCGATTCCCAATAATTGAACTCCAAGCTGAACACCACCCGGAAGCAGCATGACAACCGCCATTGTAATGATCAAATTTTTCAAAAACGGGGGTCTGCGCTCAGAGTATAAAAATACGGTTCCAACAGCCAGAATGGTAACCAGAAAAATTGCATTCCAAATGGGATAATAGGTTCCCAACTTCTCACTAATCACTTGTGTAAAACTAAGGACGCGAAATACCGCTTCCCAAACAGATTGACATGCATCACAAATCCCACGAAGCAACAGAATCAATTTCCATCCAACAGTCCGAATTGCCGATTCAACAACATCGCTTTGTTGAAAATATTTTGCATAATTAAGTAGGATTTCTTCATAATTCATTCCTATTTCCTTTCTCTCTTATTCCTCATACTAATCCGATTCTCGGCTTTAATTGGGATAATAACGCACCTTTTTTCTCTAACGGTATCTTTGGGTTTTGAACAACGCGAACAAATACTTCACCTGCTGCACATCCCTGTAACAACAATTCGAGCAGCTGCGAATCATATACCGCCAATTCCCTGCAAAGTGCCGCAAACTGTCTTTCATGGGTTGGTGTATGTTCATGTTCCTGCGGCCTTTTAATTCGGGTATCCCACTGGTAAATCTGTTTCTCCGCCAATTCCTGATAGCGCCATTCCATCTGCATTTTCATCTCTTCTAACGCTTGTGCTTGAGTTGCATCCTGCGCTCGCTTTAACTCTTCCTTCACTTCTTGCAGTTGCTTCGGAATCTGCTGGAAATCAGCGGCTTCAAAGCTGATATCATAATCATACATCAGCTCGTCTTCCTGAACCGCCTTCAATGTTGGCAAATGCAGCGATTCCTCCGATACGGTATCCGCATCAGGAAAATATTCTTGTAAATACTGATAACGATACAAAAATGCACGACCTTCCTTTCGAGAATTAAAGATTGGATGAGGTTTGACCGGATTTCCTTTTAAATCACGACGATACATTGTACGTAAAATCACATTTTCACCTTCCTCCAAATCCATCAGCTCACGCGGATTCAGTAAAGGACGTTCTTCTTGTGTCTCCGTATAACTTTTGTTAAGTGCAAATCTTGTTCCAACACGATTCACATTCGTGATCGTTTTGGAACCAAGAAGTGATGAATAAAGTTTTGCGGTTTCCTCTTCGCTGGTTTGCAAATACACCTGGTTTCCGCAGTTTCCTTTAATGACCTTTGCCGCATCACCGTATTTCAGTGTCAGTTGCGCATCTGTCTGAATAATAAGATTAAATATCATGTTCAATCCCAAACAAATGGCAAGCTTAGAATTCAGATCTTGAATTGGTGGGAACTGTGCAATTTCATCCAGATGAAAAATGATTCTTCGGTCACACTTACCAGAACGACTCTGTATACATGCACGCGCATTAGCTTGATAGAGCTGATCAATCATAGAAATTGCAATCGCATCTTTAGAACGATCATAAAACGGAACCTGGAGAAAAAGTGCAATAGGTTTCTTTCCAAAACCAAGTTCTTCTGGAGAAAATGTACTTTCCCGTGTTAATTGTTCCATACCGCCAAAAGTATATTGACTTAGCTTTGTAAGCATTTGGCTGAAAATACTGCCCTTTGTTCGATCCCCTGAAACTTTGATTCCGCTGTACACAACTTTCGCACGATCAAATCTGCCTCGTGCTTCAAAATAATCGTCCAGCTTAGTTGTGTTTTTTCCAGTTGCTTCTCCTGCCAGGTTCGTAAACAAATTGATTACTGACGCCATGCAGTTTTTCTTCAGATTATTTTCCTGTGGCTCAAACGGAACATCTGGAATTGTCTTTGCTGCCAGAACACAGGTTGAAAATGTTTTTTCCTGTCTTAACTGTTGATAGTCCTGATCTGCCTGTTTTTTTGCGTCTTCTGTAAGACGCTCATATGCCTGACGCTTTGCCACAAACAATGCCGCAAGTCTGGCATTTTCTCTCGTATCCTCCCGTATGCAGTCTACCGTATGCGCCATTATGGTTGCTGTAAGCGCACTGGTTGCATTTGACAGGAAGAAATCAGAATTATCATCGCTCTTTCCTCCAGCACTTGCAAAGTGTGGATACGCAAAAGCCTTGCACAGAAGTTCCGCATCTGAATCTCGCCCCTCCTGATAGTAACGTGTAATCAAATAAAGTGGATTATAGCCAACTCCACGCATTGGGTTTTCCAAATTGATGGACATTACTTCGTATCCACGATCCTGAAATGCTTTTGTACACATTTTTCTAAGATCGAATTTCATATCCAGAACGATAAGTGACGGTTGTTTTTCACTTCTGCTGTAGCTATCCAACATACGTAGCGAAAAAACCTCTCCTTTTCCGGCTCTGGTAATCGCCAAAATCAGTGCATTCGTTGCACTTTCGTCAAGGTACATATAGCCGTCCTTACTTGCTACAGGCAAACCACCGTTTCCCGGAATCCGTTTGATGCTTCCATCCGGGTTCTTTTCTGGGATTTCGGCTACAGCCGGATACTGCTCTTTGATTTCTTCCATTGTTGTGAAACGGCTGGTTCCTTTTTGCCCTGCCTCCAAACTACGAAAAGCATTGCGAAACCGATATACGTTCAATATTGCTACTGCAATCGCTACAATAACCACAAAAAGATATAATGGAGCTAAAACCGGATAAAAAGTCGTTAGGCAGCTCCAAGAAAAACAGTCAGCTAAATGTCCTTTACAGAATCGAATAAACGTATTAACCAATACATGCAGTACAACAAGCAGCAAAAACTCTGCTGCAAGTGTCAGCATAAGTACCCACTGTGGCTTTTCCAGAAGTACATTTCCTTTCAGCATACGATCTGATTCCTTCATCTGGTCTTTCCATTCCTGTCTCTTTCCCTGTTTTTGCTGCTTCTTCTGCTGCATGTTTTCTCCCTCCTTTGCCTGCTCATTTCCAAAACAGCTTTACTACAAACCACATGCTGCATAAAGTACCGATTACCATACCTATTACACCAAATATGTATAGAACTTTCTGCTCTGTTTGTTTTGAAAATGTAATTCGTGTAATGACAGTTGCACCTGCTACTATTCCAAGAGCAAAGCCAATACTAACTGCCATTCCACTCACCATTATTGCAAATATAATCTTAATAAAGTCCATTTTATTCTGAGAAGGTATGCAGAACCGTCATACCTTCCCTTTCTCCCTTCGCAGTACTTAGAATGTTAACGATGCACCTGCACTTGCCGCAATGTTAAATGCCGACATGATGATTGCCGCTCCAATAATGATATACGGAACCTGTTTTCTTCCTCGTGCCTTAGTTTCATCATCACCAATCAGAAACTTACTGCCCAAAATTAGTAATGCAATTCCAATCAAAACTGCATTTCCTTGAGTCTGATATTCACTGGCTAATTTAGAAATTGCCGCAAAAAAGTCGGTTAACGATCCTGCTGCTGGTAACATTACATTCATTGTATTAGTCATCATTCTTTTCTCCTTTTCCTTTGTTTTCTTTTTTTGGTACGGTAAGCCATGCTCTCGGCTTCGGGCGATATTTTGCTAACAGACCAATCATAATAAGTCCGAGTGCAACGCTTCCTGTCTCCAAGAACAGCAATACCAGATCCTGCCACGGCATTCCTGCTATTGTGTTTTTCGTGTCCGAATCGGACACGCTTGCAGTTGTCGGTTCCGTTATAGGCTCAGTTGTCGGTTCTGATTGAGTCGGTGCTTGCGTTTCAACAATTGGTTCTTCCTTCTGTATCTCCTCATAAGTAACATTTGCTGTAATAAGATAGCCTGTTACGTCCGACACATAACGACTGGTATAGCGCACCATTGGTAGATCCGCTTCTGCCACTTCTCCAGAAAACCATGCACGAGAGCGCTTAATCATTCGATTTCCGGTTGCTTTCACGGTTTTCCACCAACCGCCATTCTCATCCTGCCAGCCGTCACTATCCCATGCGATTCCAGTAATCTGATTGAATGTTCCATCCAGATTCAATGATTGCAAAATTTTACTTTCACACCCGTCAAACCACGGACTATCATCAGATGCTGCCGGAAAGGTTTCATCACCGACTTCAAATACCCATTGGCTTGTTTCATCGTTCCATCTGTACTTTACCCATTGTTCCAGACCGCCTTCCCACCAACCTGCTCCATCATCTTGTAGATCTGTTCGCGGAATATTACCATATATTGTTTCTCCTGTTATATCATCGATCGATTCAATATCAATGGCTTCTGGAATTTCCTGCCCCTCCAAATAGGTACGATCAACTGAGACTGTCTTACTTCGCCCACTTTCTGTCCACTCTTCTTTGGAGGTATCCACAAGTGTATAATGCAGTCCATCTACTTCAATTTCCTGCTCTGGATTATATTCTGCATATGCCCATAGATTGGTGCTGCTTTTTCTATATTCCTTCGTCAGCTCTGTGATTTGATACTGGGTATCTTTTAACTGATACTGCACCCCATTCTTTTCAACCCGGTCTGGAAACGCATGTGAATCCTGTGTATCGGCAAGATAGGTATACGCTTCCTGCCAAATTTCCGGAGAGGATGTTTCTTCATTTGATGCAAGAGTTTTCGGTGTGTCCGATTCGGACACGCTTTGAACCTCTTCATTTGCATCTATTGTCCATCCTATGTCAGAAGCCGTGTCCGAAATGGACACGGCTTCTGTTGCATTCTCTGCATATGCTGGTGTCGTTGCCAACAGCAGACTGCAAAACAATATAAGTTCTCTTCTTTTCTTTCTCAAAGATTTCTAACTCCCTTCCCGTGTCCGAATCGGACACGAAATAAACGGCTGTTATCAAAGCGTATCAGCCGATTGTGTTTTCTTTCCAGCCGACACAACCGAAGTCAATCCGACTCCAACAAATGTCCCTGCAAGAAACAAGCAAATACCACCTATCAATAATGTACCAATGCTGACTGTCATGATTTTTCCTCCTAGTTAATTATTTGCTGCTGCCAACTGTTTAAGTAAGCGTCGACCTTCTGTTTCGAGCTTTGCAATCGCGTCAATATCATCCTCTGTTATTGGATCAGGCAGAGTACTGACATTTACCACTTTCAACAAGAATGCTTGAAACCACGATGGTATGTTTTCACAGTGACCATCACCGGATAATATACTATAGCCGATATGGGTATAATACATAGTTATCTCATAGCGGATTCCATAGTATCTGTCCCTATTTGAGATATTAATTGCAAAAGGTTCTTTAACAGGGGCGATGTTTGATGACTCCGTGATTGCTCTATCGAGTTGCTTTATTAAGCTGATCGTTGTAAAAGCATCCAATGGATAGTAGATCTTTTCGCATTCAATAATAGTGGCTAAAGCAATATAGATCTCAGAGTATTGATACAATTCTGACCAATGGGCGAATATATATTTACTTCTCTCACCAAATTCGCGAGTGCCAAGAGGATAATCTGGATCAACAGTTTTGATCACATCATTAAGATGATGTAACATTTCATCCTGCCAACTGTTAACAATGTTGATGTAATCGTACCTTAATACAAGTCCGCTCCTGTTTGTAAAATGGGTGAAAATCTGGCGTAAAGGTGTAACATTTCTGATCGGATAATCCTTGAGGATCTCTACACATCGCGCAAGAGTTGACTTTAATTCTTTTAGAGATATAGTCTCCTGTTTCGATGCCTGCAACTGCGTCCCGTTTTCAGAACACAGTTCTTCCAAACCGTTATCCTGTTGCGACATTTTCAGCTTCATAAATAAAAGTTCTGTTTCGTATTTTAACTGTGAATTGAGAGGTCTATAATATTCTTCAATAACATCGTTAATAAAATCACTTAAATTGGCTTTATTTTTGTCGCAAGCTCCATTAAGCATAATATCTGTAAACTGATTCGGTTGAAAGATCCTTCGATTTATTTTTTTCATAAGTCTCACTCCGTCTAAAACAGCATCAAGTGTAAGCTGTGTGTTATATGTCAGAAACTGTAGCATATCAAGATAAACAAGATTACCGCTTTGTATTTTTGACTTGCATATCTCAATTAGATCGTCGCGAATATCAGGCGATCTAAAAAAATCCGAATTAACATATTGATTGTTGGACCATAACCTAGTCCGTGTACTTTCTTATTTTGGTACAAGGCTCCTGCATTCTCGTCGGTAAGATCAACTGATATTTTCTTGCTCATTCCTTGATGCCTCCTTTGTCTTTCCTTATTTTTCTTTGACTTCTGCATAGGATCTGTAGCATTCATCAGCTTCTCTATTATTTTGATACAGCTTTGACTTTTTCAAAATCTCTATATCAGGATGTTCTTGCATGATTTTTTCAAACCATTCAATCTCATTCTTCGTTCCCATCAATCGAATCTTTAACATCAGCTTTCTCCTCAGCATGTGGATCTGGAATCAAATCTCCATCCAAGTATTTTCCGCAAACAATCGTTCTATCAAAACTATTTGGCACACAAGTAGAAAATGCTATCACATGACCTTTTTCCTCCAATTCAACGTCTCCCTGCATACTGTTTCGCAGCTTTAATTCACTTTGCCATTTTGAAAAATCTTCTCCCCAATAGTCAAAAGACCGCTGAAAAACATCTGCTGAGCGGTGACACTGAAAAATTGAAAAAATCTGATAGCGATAATTTCCATCTGGTGTCAAGATCCAGAAATATGGTTCTTTATTATACAAATCTTGATCCTTTAATTGAGCAAGATCCGACAACATAGATCCATCGCGGACATTATGACCGTAAATTACGGAATACGGAGAAGAAAAATCGCCTGCCATTCGATAGTCCATAAAAATTGAACCAGCTTTTGAGTCACTTGAAGATAAATCATAAGTACGATGCACATAATAGTCATTATCCTTTGCCTGCAAAACTGGGTAAGAGATCTGTGGCAAACCAGTAAAGTAAACCCATCCGATAATATCCTCATTGATGTCTTTTAACTCATCCCAATCAACATCAAACGGTATTTCTGACTCAGATGTTTTATGACGCTTTTTTCTTGTGTCCGAAACAGACACGCTCTCTGTATCCGTTTCAAGCTCAGGGGTCTGCAATATTTCATCTCGTAAATCTTCGTATAACTCTCGATCTTCCAAATACTCATGGTAATATTTCCATAGGTAAAATCCAGAATAACCCGCCACGACAAGTGCAAACAACAATAACACAAGCAATACTGCCTGCATAGTTTTTCCTTTTTTACCTGTTTTTCTCATTTCATTTACCACCCCGTTCCTGTAAATGAAACAATCAGATATAAAATACCAATGACAAGGCTCAAGTTTCCTACAATTGCCGCTATTTTATGAATAATAGAAGCTTTCATCGCTTTCCATGTTGTATCGTGAATTTCAAAAACTCCGGCATACGCTCGAAGCAAAATGCCCACAAGCGTAAATAAAATTCCAGTTAACAGCATTTTCCCCTCCGTTCCGTGTTGTTTTGTTTCTTTTTATTACAGTCCCGACTCTTCATCGGGACTGCTTTGGAATTGTAATAATTTTGTGTTATGTCTCGTATGTTACGTTTCTTGTGTTTCTTAGACGGATTCCCCAAAAGAGGAATCCGTTTTGCAATTTATGCCTGCTTTCTTCTCTTAACCAATACAGCTATGATTGCAACAACTGCAAGAAGTGCTGCTGCAAGTCCTACTGCATATGGCATCGGAGTGGAATCATCACCTGTTACAACTGGTGGATTCTCCGGCTGAACCGGAACTGTTACCGTCTGGTCTTCATCATTCAGATCACTATGATCTACAATCTGATTTCCATTGGTATCATACAGTGTCTCGAATACAACAAGTGTCTTTCCCTGCAATACACTCGTATCGAAGGTAAATGTAACTGTTGTACTTCCATCTGCTGCTTCTGCAGTGAATGTAGTCTCGGCTGTTACTCCGATTGACTGTCCACTTGCTTTATCCATGATGGTTCCCTTAACTACATAGGTCTTACCTACAGTCAATCCAGTATAGGTAACAGTATCCACTAATGTTACGCTGCTTCCCAGTGCCATGGTTTTTGATCCAGAAGCCTGATCGGTTGCAGTTGTATGAATAGACGGATAAGAAATAGTCTGGTCTTCATCTTCAAGATCCTCATGTGATCCTATGGAGATTCCCTTATACTCTACATCCTCGAATGCTACGATGTGTTTTCCTGCCAGTGCAGATGAGTCAAATGTAAACTCTAAGATAATGCTTCCATCTGGTTCTTCTGCTGTAAAGGTCTTTTCTGCCGTAACAGTTTCGCCATTTACAACAAGTGCTTCACCTGTTTCCTTGACCATCAGAGTTCCCTTTACAGTGTACTCCTTGCCAGGAATCAAGTTCTTGTAGAATACTTCATCCAGTACGGTAGTTTCCTTTGCTACAACACCGTCATGATCACCAGTTACCTTATCAGTTGCTGTTGTATGGATCTCTGGAATACGAATGGTCTGTCCCTCATCCTCCAGATCAGCATGAATAGCAACTTCCTTGCCTTCTGTGTACAGAGTTTCGAATGCAACTAACGACTTTCCAGCCAATGCAGATGCATCAAACTTGAATGTAATGTCAATGCTTCCATCCTTCTCTTCTGCGACAAAGATTTCAGATGTGGTGATTTCGTTACCTTCGGCATCGGTGATTGCCTCGCCAGTCTCCTTATCTACAAGTGTTCCAGTCATAGTGTACTCGCGACCAACCTCTAAGCCCTTGTATTCCACTGTATCAACGATAACTGCATCTTCCTTAGCCTTCTCAATGTGATCTTCTGTATCCTGTCCCAGTGCGGTTGTACCGATCTCTGGAATATATACAGTCTGATCTTCGTCCTCAATATCTGCATGAACGGCAATATCAATACCCTTATACTCTAAGTGCTCAAATGCAACAACAGTAGTCGGTGCGATTGCAGATGCATCAAATGTGAAGATTACATCAACACTTCCTTCAGATTTCTCAGCCGTAAAGGTAGTCTCAGCGGTTACTTCCTCGCCATTAATTAAGATTGCCTCACCTGTTTCCTTATTCATAAGAGTTCCCTTTACGGTATACTCCTTACCCGGTAACAGATGGCTGTACAGTACGGTATCAACGATGGTTGCCTGTTCTTCAGACTCGGTATGGTTAATACCAGTCTTCTGATCAGTTGCTGTGGTATGGATCTCTGGAATATAAACCGTCTGACCCTCATCATCGATCTCGTGATGTCTTCCGACCTCAACACCCATCTCTTCGGTAACTGCTGTATAGAGGGTTTCAAATACAACTGTTGTTTTACCTGCAAGCTTATAAGCATCCAGTGTGTAGGTTAATGTGATGGTCATGTCTGCCTTATCAGCAACAAAGGTTTCCTCGGATACGATCTGTTCTTCATCAACAAGAAGCTCTTTTCCAGTCGTCTTGTCCATCAGAACACCCTTAACAGTATACTCGTTACCAACCTTCAATCCTGTCAGTGCAACTTCATCAGTAATTGTTACCTCTTTGTTTGCACCAGTTACATGATCCTCAGTGTCAGTTGCGGTTGCTGTGGTATGAACATCCGGGATATAGACGGTCTGGTTCTCATCCTCGATGTCCGCATGAACAGCGACTTCGATTCCCTTGTACTCCATAGACTCAAATGCGACTACTGTAGTTCCTGCGATTGCTGATGCGTCAAACTCGAATACAACTTCTACACTTCCTTCTGCCTTTTCAGCTACGAAAGTGGTGCCTGCAGTTACCTTCTTACCATCAATCAGGACTGGTTCTCCGGTCTTCTTATTCATGAGTGTTCCGGTTACGGTATACTCTTTTCCCGGTAACAGTGAAGAATAGGAAACTGTATCAATGATCTTTGCCTTTGGCAGTGTCTCGGTATGATCAATCTCTGTTACCGCATCTTTTGCATTGGTACGGATCTTTGGAAGGTAAACTGTCTGTGCATCATCTTCGATGTCTGCGTGAACTCCTACTTTCTTACCTTCAGTGTACAGAGTCTCAAGTACAACAATTAAGGTATCCTCTAGTGCTGATCCGTCAAATGTAAATGTTACATCAACTGTTCCCTTCTGTGCCTTTGCGGTAAATGTGCTCTCTGCGGTTACTTCCTTACCATTTACCGTGATGGCCTTTCCTGTTGCCTTATTCATAAGAACACCCTTTACAGTGTATTCACGTCCAACTTCAAGTCCCTCATAGGAAACGGTATCAACAATGGTTACATCCTTCTTTGCCTCTGTTACATGATCCTTTGTATCATCTGCGATTGCAGTGGTATATACCTTCGGAATGTAAACTGTCTGATCCTTGTCGGTGATATCGGCATGTACGGCGATCTGGATCTTCTTATATGTAAGCGTCTCAAATGCAACAACTGTCTTAGGTGCTACAATACTTGCATCGAAGATAAAGATTACATCAACACTTCCCTCGGACTTTTCAGGGGTGAATGTGGTAGCTGCGGTAATCTCTTTGCCGTCAGCCAGAACAGCCTTTCCTGTTTCCTTATCCATCAGTGTTCCGCTTACAGTATACTCTCTGCCAGGAAGCAGGTTTGTATAGGAAACTGTATCAACGATAGTGGCTGTCTTGTTTGCTTCGGTGTGGTTGATCTTTGTTGTCTGATCCTTTGCAGTTGTATGAATCTCCGGGATATATACTGTCTGCTCTGCATCTTCAAGGTCAGCATGAGCTGCAAGAAGTGCGCCATCAGAATAAAGGTTTTCAAATACAACTGTTGTGGTTCCTGCAAGCTCTGATGCGTTCAGAGTGTAGGTTAACGGTATGGTCATTTCATGTGCATCGGCTGTGAAAGTTCTTCTTGCGGTAATTGTATTTCCATTTACCATGATTGGCTTTCCGGTCTTTGCATTCATTAAAGTTCCGCTTAAAGTATACTCTGTGCCAAGCTTCAATGCCTTAAGTACTACCTGATCGGTGATTGTAACCTTCTCATTAGCACCGACAACATGATCCTCTGTATCGTTGCTTGTTGCTGTTGTATGTACTGACGGGAAGTACTCGGTCTGTCCTTCATCTCTGAGATCTGCATGGACTGCCACCTTCTTTCCCTCGGAATACATATCCTCAAAAGCAACAGTTGTCTTTCCTGCAAGGCATACGCCTGAGAACTTAAAGATAACGTCAATTGTTCCGTTTATCTTTTCAGCGACAAACTCATTTGACGCAGTAATCTTATTTCCTGCATCATCAAGAAGTGCATTGCCGGTTTCCTTATCAACAAGGGTACCGACTACTGTGTATCTGCGTCCGATTTCAACACCATTGTAACGCACGGTATCGATCAGAATGATATCTTCGTCTGCCGCGCTGTTATGGCTTCCATTTTCAGAATCAAAGATGGTTGTTCTGAGTTTTGGAACATATACGGTCTGGTCAGTATCAGAAATATCTGTATGAGAAGCAACGGTATTGCCGTCTAACTCAAGGTATTCATAGAATACTAACTTGCGGCCGCCGATTTCGGAAGCATCAAAATTGAAAGTAACATCAACTGTTCCGTCAGGTGTTGTCGGAACAAACTCAGTACTTGCAGTAATGGTTTTTCCGTTAACCATCAGGGCATTTCCTGCGGATGTCATCAGAACACCCTTCATTACATATGTTTTTCCAGGAAGCAGATGTGTATAGGTTACGGTATCCACAACAGTTGCATTGCTATCTGCAAGTACCTGATTTAATCCGGTATTTGCATCCAGAGCCTTGGTGTGGATCTTTGGAATGTAAACAGTCTGATTCTTATCATTGATATCCGCATGAACGGCATATCTTCTTCCCTCATAGGAAATATCCTCAAATGCAACGAGTGTCTTTCCTGCTAAGGAAACGCCTGCAAATGTAAAGGTGATATCAATGTTTCCATCAGCAGTCGGTGCCGTAAACTCCTTAGATGCGGTAATTGCATTGCCGTCATCATCAAGAGCAGCCTCACCTGTCTTTGCATCCATCAGTGTTCCCGTGATTTTATAAGTCTCGCCTGCCTTTAATCCCGTATAAGTTACTGTATCAATGATAGTAACGGAATCAGCTGCATTTGATACATGATCTTCAGTAACATTATCACGCGCAGTTGTCTGAATATCCGGGAAGGTAACAGTCTGATTTTCATCATCCTTATCCTTATGCTCTGCACAGAACTCTCCGTTTACGGAAAGCTCCTCAAATGCGACAACAGACTTACCTTTCAATGCAGATGCATCAAATGTAAAGGTAACATCCTGAATGCCATTCTTTTCTGCCGGAGTAAAGTCAACAGTTTCCGTCATCAGCTCGGTCAGTGCATCTCCATCCTTCACATACAAGGTTCCTGTCAGCGTATATGTCTTGTCCGTATCCAGATTTTTGTATGCTACATGGTCAGTCAATGTCACTGTACTCGTTGCTTCGGTGAAATGTTCTCCATTTACGTCAACCAGTGTTGTTTTAATTCTCATCGGAACGTTGTTGACTGTTCCAAGATCAAGAACTTTTCCGTCAGTGTCGATTGTGAAGGTGCTGGTATACATCTTCATGCTTCTGGTTGCTTCGGTCTTTAACTCGGTGATGGTGTATGTTCCATATACAAATGAG